>Ga0224528_1000009_pt1 | contig 196264 bp, 175 predicted proteins | sample CBST25metaG_2_FD_179888 | JGI IMG/M metagenome (GOLD analysis project Ga0224528, IMG submission 179888) | Peat soil microbial communities from Stordalen Mire, Sweden - C.B.S.T25 | ecosystem: Environmental > Terrestrial > Soil > Wetlands > Peat | place: Sweden: Norrbotten County, Stordalen Mire...
CTTAAACTTTGCAATACAACTCGCCTCGTCCGGATAATGTTCGCTGAAGTTGAGTAAATTCATAGCTTGTTTCTATTTTCACATAAAGGTACGAAAAATATATGACACAAAGAGGATATACATATAAAACAAATTCTATTCAGCTCATGTCAAGACAGAAAAAACATGTCAAAAGATATATTTGATCAGAAATATTTGAAATATGTTTTCAAAAAAAAGGTATCTATCTATGCATCTTTCTTAATCACGTAACGAATCAGATCAATGTAAAAACAATCACTTGATAAAGCTTGCCCGTCTATCTCATAAGTCCGTTTGAACATTCATAAGAATATATGGATACATTTGCAGTCAATAAACTTTCATAGAACTTATTTATATCACCTGTTTGAAACACTTAATACCAGGGTGCAGAAACCTATTACAGCGTTGAATAAATAAACAAAATAACCATGTGCATATGAATACAATAGAAATACGATTGGCTGATAAATCGGAAATGTATATAGGCTTCTCTTTATTAAGGGATGCCGCTTTGTGGTTAAAAGAGAAAGACATCGATTATTGGCAAAATTGGATGAATCCCTATGATTCAAGCTTTAACTGGATTAGAGAAGGGTTTGATGCCAATCAATTCTATTACGTATTAAAAGAGGCAAAGATCGTTGGTATGTTTCGCTTGCAATGGAACGACGAACAATTTTGGGGAGTTCAGGAAGATAATGCCGGATATATACACTCTTTCACTACCGATAGAAGATTTTATGGACAGGGCTTAGGCCTGCAAATCCTGAAATTAATCGAGGATATGTGTAAGCAAAACCATAAGAAATATGCGCGATTAGATTGTGGTGCTCATATAGAGGCATTATGCACCTATTATGAAAACGCGGGATATGTATCGGTCGGTGAAGTCGCATTGGGCAGATATCGATTAAGACTTTACGAAAAAGAATTGCGCGATTAGAAGTTGTCATTCATTTCTTTCACTCACTCGTCAATCGTTTGATCGGATATACCTTTCTTTCTGATCAATTGAAAATGCAAAAGAAATTCATCTCTCAAAGATAATACTAAGGTATTATTGCCAATCCTAACCCTTAAATAAACTATATATAACCCATATCATTTATCTTTGGGCTATGTTTATGCATCAAATCATCATCCTCACAAACCATTCCACTAAACGAAAACAATACTCGATATAATATTGATAATCACCCGATCATTTATAAGAAGTTTTTTTTGAAACAAATGAACGTGAAAGATTTGTGTTTCTTGCTGAGTTCTAAAAATCAGAAACAAATTATTGACCTCTACCCTTTTGAGATATCTAAAAATGAGTAACTTTGAGATTATTTACTTCCTATTTAATAAACCCATGAAAGAAGCATTGCTACAATATGCCTGGCAGCATAAATTATTTTACACCAATAATTTACAATCAACCAACGGAGAATCCATTGAGGTAATTGATGTTGGACAATTGAATAGCAATGCCGGACCTGACTTTTTTAATGCAAAGATTAAGATCGGAGATACGCTTTGGGCAGGCAACGTTGAAGTTCACGTTCGCTCGTCCGATTGGGTTCGCCATCATCATGAACAAAACAGCAACTATCAATCTGTCATTTTGCATGTTATTCATCAGGATGATGGATCGATAAAGAGAGAGGATGGCGAAGAAATACCACAGCTCATTCTCCCTTATTTTTCAGGTTTAGAAGAAAGGTATGAACAGCTATTGCAGAATGACTCATCCATAGCTTGTAGCCACGTGTTTAACAAAGTTGAGCCTATAATATTTCATGGTTGGTTGAATGCTTTGATGATAGAAAGACTGGAGCAAAAAGCAAAACAAATGGAACAGATTATCCACTTCACACAAAACAATTGGGAGGAGAGCTTTTACATTCTATTGACTCGAAATTTCGGGCTGAATCTGAATGGCGAACCTTTTGAACAGCTTGCCAAATCATTGTCTAATAATCTGTTGTCAAAACACAAAAACAATCTTTTTCAAATAGAAGCATTACTGTTTGGACAGTCCGGTTTATTGGACGAAATTTTTGAGACAAACGATGAATATGTGCAACAATTACAAAATGAAGCCCTTTTTCTACGCAAAAAATATAGCCTGACGCCTATGAACGGACATGTTTGGAAAATGTTGCGGTTACGCCCAATCAATTTTCCAACAGTACGCATTGCTCAGTTAGCGGCATTGATTCATCAATCTTCTAAGCTGTTTTCCAAGATAGTAAGCAATCAGGATATTGCCTATCTTATGTCTCTGTTTCAATGTGAACCATCGCTTTATTGGAAAACACACTATTCGTTTTATCACTCTTCCGAATCGACACGCAAAGTGCTTGGTGATAAAACCATCCAATTGATTATTATCAACACGTTAGTGCCATTCCTTTTTTTGTATGGTAGACACAAAGATATGCCTTCATTACAAGATAGTGCATTAGAACTTTTAGAAAAACTTCCGGCTGAACAGAACCATGTGATTAAGGAGTGGGGACAGTTAAATATTGCCGCGCATTCTTCTTTTGAATCGCAAGCATTAATTCATTTGAAAAAGCATTATTGCGATACAAAAAAATGTTTGCACTGTCGTATAGGTCATATTGCCCTCTCCACCGACCAACAATCTTTTAACCCTATATAATTAAAAAAAAGCGAAAACCGCATTAAACCTTTTAATAAAATCAATGTCTTATAAGTAAACATTTGGACTTCCTAGATACCTGATCCGATTTTTCGTTTATTTTGAAGATTATGAAAAAACAGCTATTCGTTATCATGTTTTGTTTGTTTGCAGGTTGGATATCGGCACAAACTATCAGTATTAAAGGGCACGTTGAAGACTCAAAACATCACTCATTACCTGGAGCTACCGTTTATTTATGGATAAAAGATTCTCCTTCAACACGTGTTGGTAATGTCACGGGAAATGATGGATCATTCGTAGTAAGCAAGCTTTATGTCGGAACCTATATGATGCAGGTTTCCTTCATAGGTTTTAACACTATATCGCAAACAGTCAAAATAACTCAAAACGGGCAAAACATCGGAACTATTATTTTACATGATAAATCATTGGCCTTAAATGAGGTAACTGCTATCGGACGTTTAAGCAGAGCTATACAAATATCAGATACAATGCGTTACAATGCAGATGCTTTTAAAACTATACAAGGTGCAGATGCTGAAACACTAATATCTAAAATGCCGGGAATTATTGTAGATAATCAAGGCAATATTCAAGCACAAGGAGAAACAGTGCAGAATGTATTAGTAGATGGCAAACCTTTTTTTAATGGTGATCCAACATTAGCTCTAAAGAATTTACCTGCAGACATTGTGCAAAACATTGAAGTATTCGATAAGAAAAGCGATCAAGCTGAATTTACCGGTTTTGACGATGGAAACTCGATAAAAACCATTAATGTGGTGACACGTCATAAAATGCAAATAGGAATTTTCGGAAAGATTATAGATGGCATTGGAGAAGATCAAAGTAAAGATGTTGATTATCAAAGTTCCGCCTCTATTAATATTTTTGAAGGTAACAGACGAATCACGTTGTTGGGTATGTCCAACAATATTAATCAACAAAATTTTTCACAACTAGATCTTGCCGGTGTAATAGGTGGAAGTGGTGGTATAACCAAAACCAATGCGGGAGGATTTAACTACACTGACAACTGGGGATCAAAAATCACTGTAACAAGCGGCTATTTTTTCAATATGACCGATAATTTGACAAATAAAACGGAAGCCCGTACTTATTTTGATGCGGCAGACATTGGAAGAACCTATAATGAAATAGATCATTCCAACTCAACAAATTATAATCATCGGTTTAATATGAAATTAGATTATAAGCCTGATGCAAATAACTGGTTGACTTTCACTCCGGCACTCAGTTTTCAACGTAACATCAACGATAATACTACTTTTGGGCAAACTTTTCTAGATGGAACTTTGAACAACCAAACATCAAATGCTAGTAATAGTATCACTGATGCAAGTAGTATATCTCTTGCCTTACTCTACCGACACCGATTCACTAAACCAGGTCGTACATTCTCTGTTTCTGTTAATTATGGATCGAATACAAATAATCAGAACGGTTACTATGACGCACATAGTTTTTTTAACACAGCCGCTGACAGTACCATTACTTACCAAACGCTTGTAAACAATTCGACCGGTTACAGTTGGGGCAGCAGTTTGATTTACACGGAGCCAGTAAGTAAAAACGGAATGTTACAAGCTTCTTATCGGGTAAACTACAATCATCGAAATATTGACCAACGTGATTATCAATACCTGACACAACAACTTGACACATCACTGTCAAATGTTTACAACAGCAATTATCTGACACAAAGTGGAGGCTTAGGTTACCGCTATCATAATGTTGGTGGATTGATGTTAATGGCCAATTTGAATATACAACATGCCACACTGAAAGGAGATGAAATGTTTCCATTGCCTCTCAATACACATTTTGAATACTCCAGCGTGTTGCCGATGGTCATGATAAATTACAAAATAAGTTCTATTAGTTCGTTGCACTTTATGCTACGTTCTTCTACTTCAGCTCCTTCCATTCAACAATTAGAAGATGTAATAAACAACACCAATCCGTTAATGGTATCAGGTGGAAATCCCAACTTAAGCCAGCAAACTTCCAACCAGGCTTTGTTAAGATACACGTTAACTCCCACAAATGGACAAACACTTATTCTTATGTTTAGCGCAGGAAAAACCACAAACTATATAGGTAATTCAACTTTTATTGCAAGTCTGGATTCTATTCTTCCCGGCGGAATCATATTGCATAAAGGGGCACAATACAGCTCTCCTGTTAATCTGAGCGGAAATTGGAACTGTAGTTCATTAGTAACTTATGGATTCCCTATTGATTTTCTAAAAAGCAATCTGAACATCTCAACAAATCTTACATATAACAGATTACCAGCTATTTATAATGGTGTCCCTGAAATTACAAATAACTATATAATTACACCAAAAGCTATCTTAGGAAGTAATATCAGCGATAAAGTAGATTTTACATTTAGTTATGGAGCATCCTTTAATATGGCTCGTAATCAGATGTTTTCAAGTAAAAATAGTACTTATCTGAATCAAACCGCTGTTTGCAAGTTTGATTGGATACTGTGGAAAGGATTTACTTTTCAAAATGTTTTGACATATGAAGGTAATTCAGGGCTTGCAAATGGATATGATCAAAACTACTTTTTATGGAACGCTTCTGTCGGAAAGAAGATATTGAAAAATCAACGGGGTGAGATTAAATTACAGGCTTATGACATATTGCATCAAAATAAATCGTTATCACAAAACGTTTATGATACCTATTACGAAGATGTATCGTCCAACGTAATGAAACCATATATGATGGTAACTTTCACATACGACCTACGTAACTTCAAAGGTGAGCAGTATCAAAAACAACAACAAATGCAACATCGTCACTGGGATGGTGCCCCTGGGGAGCGTCCACAAGGCATGCCTTCGATGGGACCTGGTGGAGGTTCAATGCCATCTCCACCAATGGATTAAAAAAATAAATCATTTTAATTGATAGCTAATATCCATTATAAGAGAGGATCTCTGAAAGAGGTTTTCTCTTTTTTATGCGATGTGGTTGTGCGGAATATCCAAGGAGAATAACCATTAACACACGTTTGGAATGTGGAATATGAAGCACCGTTTGAATTTTTTGTTCATCAAACCAGCCAATAATACATGAACCTAATCCTTCGTCCTTCGCAGCTAAAATAATATGAGCCGCTAAAATGCCTAAATCAAGATGCGGATAATGTTTGTGTTGGGTCCAACTACCAAAAGATGAAAAGAGATTAGCCCTTTCTTCCACAATAACTAATTGAATTGGAGCTTGCTTAGTAAAATGATTTATACCGACTATACGATTAGAAGTAGCATCTGCAATAATATTTCGTATTTCAGGGTCATTGACGATAATAATTTTCCACGGTTGAGCATTACAAGCAGAAGGTGCTAATCGCGCAGATTCAAGAATACGATCAAGCTTTTCTTGTTCTACAGATTGATCTGTATACGCCCGATCGCTTTGACGTTCAGCAACAAGATCAAGAAAATGTTTCATATCGCTTATTTAATTCATAATAATTTACTAAGCAAATCATTGTATACCTTTCATTTAATTTATATGGTATTAATGACTATATAAAGGGCAACGACATTCATACTATACAAACAAATCAAGGCAAATTATAAATATTTTATAAAAATCAATCTGCAATAGGCTTCACACGCCAATACCCTCATAACAAAATCCTAAATCAATAATTTCCTTTTTATCATAGATATTTCGACCATCCAGAATAACTGGTTGTTTCATTAGTTTCTTGATTATTTGCCAATTTGGCATTCTGAATTCTTTCCATTCGGTTACAAGCATCAAGGCATCCGCATCATTTACTGTATCATAAATATCCGTGGAAAAATAAATCAATTGCTTCTGATCATCACTCAATTCACGATTGATTGTCAACTGAGCCTTTTCTATGGCAATAGGATCAAACACTTTAACATAACATCCAGCTTCAACAAGTTTCCGAATAAGAACCAAGGCCGGTGCTTCGCGAACATCGTCGGTGTTAGGCTTAAAAGAAAGCCCCCACATAGCAACTACTTTCTCATCTAATTTTTCACGATCAAACAGAGTAGCAAATTTATCGAACAAAATGGATTTTTGCCTCTCATTGACATTATCGACAGACTGTAAAATATCCATTGAGCAACCTTCTTTATGAGCAGTCTGAATCAAAGCACGTACATCTTTTGGAAAACAAGACCCACCATAACCAATACCCGAATAAAGAAATTTTGTGCCAATACGACTATCAGTGCTAATACCTTTACGAACCATATTAACGTCTGCACCCACCTTTTCGCACAGATTGGCAATTTCATTCATAAAACTGATTCGCGTTGCTAACATAGCGTTTGCAGCATATTTTGTCAATTCAGCTGATGGGACATCCATGAAAATAACACGAAAATTATTCAATAAAAAAGGACGGTACAATTGTGTCATTAGCTTTTGTGCTTGCTCCGATTCAATACCAACAACAACTCTATCAGGACTCATAAAATCACTCAAGGCATCACCTTCTTTTAGAAATTCAGGATTAGAAGCTACATCAAAGGAAATCTCAACGCTTCTTTGATTCAATTCTTCTTGAATAATTCGCTTTACTTTTTGAGCCGTACCAACCGGTACAGTACTCTTTGTAACTACTAAAACATAACGCGATAAATATTGTCCAATGGTATGAGCTACTTCAAACACATAACGCATATCTGCATTCCCATCTTCTCCGGGAGGTGTCCCAACAGCGCTAAAAACAACCTCAACATTGTCTAAAATGGAAAGTAACGAAGTGGTAAAATGAAGTCGACTCGCTTTCATATTGCGTACAACCATTTCTTCAAGTCCTGGTTCAAAAATGGGAATAATACCTTTTTTTAGTTGTTCAATTTTTGTCACATCAACGTCAACACAGGTTACTTGTACCCCCATCTCAGCAAAACACGCACCGGTTACAAGGCCAACATAACCAGTTCCTACTATGGCAATATTCATGTTATAATCTCATTTTATACTTGTGTGCTTAACAATTTATTTCTTCAATATGTCATGAAAAGTTGAAATAACAGTAACTATATATTTTCAATATTCCTCATAATAATCCTTAGTATAATCTTTCCCGGATTTCTTCCTACCATAATAACCATATCCGTAATGGCTATATCCATCATGATACCCGTAACTGGATGTCATTAAATTCAAATCATTTAATACAATACCAATATGGTGCATGCCATCCTTATTTAATTGTTTAATAACCGTTTTGAAAAATTTCTTATTGGTCTTTTTGCTCCTAACTAAATAAATAACAGCATCTGCAAATGGCATTAAAGGATAAGCATCTGCCACAATGCCAACAGGGCTTGTATCCACAATGATATAATGATAAGATTTTTTTAATTGACAAAGTATATCGATCAAAATTGGGGAACGAATTAACTCACCTGGATTTGGAGGAATAGTACCAGAAAGCAAAATATCAAAATTAAAATCATTATTTGAATGAATAATAGCATCTTCAACTGATAATTCATTAAGCAAGACGTTAGTTATGCCTGGTCTATTTTCTATATTTAGAAGGGCAGCTAACGATGGCTTCCGCAGGTCCAGCCCAACTAAAATTGTTTTTTCTCTCGACATGGCGCATATAGCAGCATAGTTCAAGCTGAAATGGCTTTTTCCATCACCTGACTCAGTAGAAGTAACAACCACGCAAGCAGCATCATTTTTTTGAGCCACAAAATTAACACGTGTTCTGATAATACGATAAGCTTCTGCAACAGAAGATTTTGGATGTTTTATCACAGAAATAGATGATGCATATTCAACATGTGGTATATTGCCAAGATAAGGATAACTAGTTGCTTTTTCAATATCATGTTTATCAATAATATATATCCTCAAAAACTCTTTGAGAAGAATGATAATAAATGGAATTATTAATCCTATGACAAATGCCATCATTAAACTGTGAGACTTCTCTCCACCATTTGTAACAGAATCCAAACGGGCACGTTCTAATATCGTGTTATCAGGCACATTAGAAGCCTGCTGAATTTGTGTTTCTGCTCTTTTTTGTAACAAATACGTATAATATGTATCATTCATCTTATACTGTCTCTCGAAATTGTTCATCTTATTTTCAATCTCAGGCAAAGATTCCAATTGTGTAGTTGTTTTTTGTGACTGTTTTTCTATATCCTGTTTTTCTATATCGAAGCCAGCTCGAACATTCTTTAAGGCATCCCCCATTGCAAGACGAATACGGGATAACTCTTCTGAGTATTTTTCATAAAATGGATTTTGTGGAGTTGTTTGGCTCAGTTTAATTTGAGCTGCATTGAATTGATTTAATAATTCAACCAATATTGGATCAACAATACCTAAACTGGATGGCGTCATAATTTGATCCTTGTTGAGATTACGCTTAATGTAGCTATTTAAATAATTCAAATAAGACTCTTTCAGATGAAACTGCAATCGTTTCTCTTCATATGATGTCAAATGGCCCATTAATGTACTCGAATAAGTATTCATATCAAATACCTGAGTAGTCTTCCGATAATCCTGTAGTTTATTCTCAGATAGATGAAGTGAATCAGATATCTCATCTAATTGTTTATCAATAAAATCAATAGACCTTGCTGCTTCTTCATTTTTACGTTGTAAATTATCAATTAAAAATTCATCACATAGCACATTCAAAAAATCAATATCACGCTGATAAACTTCTCCAGTCATCGATACTGATAGCACTGTCGAATTGGTTGTAACGAAATTCAGTGAAATACGTGATGAGAAATAATCAGCTAAATAATCTGTAGATAAAAAAGCAAAATGGATAAATGCATTACTTTGGAATAAATCCGTTTTATTTATAATTATTGTAAAATAATTAGTTGAAAGAAGCTCTCCATATTTTCCTCTATATTTCAATCTACCTAATTGTTTGTCTTTTTGGTGAACAATTTCAAATGAATTACCATCAATATCGTGAAAATCAAACTGAATACCATATACATTAGCAGCAATTTGATCACTTTTAATATTAATGGGAGATACTCCATATAAATTAGTCATCTTAAATCGTCCTTCTGTATAATAATCAACCGAAAGATCAATCTTTGATAAAGCCCTTCGAATTAATTCATTCGAAGTAAAAATAATCATTTGATTGTCAATATTTTTATAGGCTGTATTCAAATTCACTCCTTGAAGCACTAATTGGGAATTCTGAGATGATTGACCAGCTCCAATTAATATTTGCGCACTCACTTGGTAAACAGGTTTCCATGTTCTATTAACTAAAAACGCTATTCCCAATGTTATTAAAAGAAAAATCACAAATAAATACCAATGATGAAGTATTTTAAAAACCCATTCCATTACATCAAACGTGGATTCATCTTCATCCATGTTTTGAAAATTAGATGTTGGAGGCAAATAAGGAGGAGGAGTTGTAGGCGTTTCCATGATAAAAAGAGTCAAAAAACAAGTTATTGTTTAATGTTTAGTATTCAGCACCAATAATAAAAAGGATATTGACGTAGTGATGATACCAATAAATGCACTATATGAATCTATGTGGAAAAAGCTTGATGGTGATGTGCTAATATAAATAATATCATTGGGATAAACATAATAATAAGGTGAGTCAATAATAGAACGAGTTCGAATATCAAACTCTTTAATAGTGACACCTGTTGACGTTTGCCGAATGATCCGAACCTTTCCCCTATCACCATTACTTTGGATATCTCCTGCAAGAGCTAATGCTTCAAAAATATTCAATTTATCTTTATAGATTGGATACTTTCCATGCGCAGCTTCACCAATCACATAAAAGTAATCATTGCTTAAAGCAAGTATTACTTTTGCTTTAGGATCTAATTCTTTTACTTTATCTTCAACTACCTTAGTAGCATCAGCTAAAGTTAATCCTCCAATTTTAAGATGCGTCATAAAAGGAAAATCAACTGTACTATCCGGATATATACGATAGCCGGAAGAGCCACCAGAACTTGCTGATCCGCTTTCTGAAAAAAGAGAACTAACATCATCTTTGATCGTCAAAACACGCAAATTCACTTCATCGTTTGGCTTCAACACATACCATGCATAAGAACTCTTGTTGTATTGCGGCAAATTCTTACGTGTCTGTAAATAGGCTGTAGTATAATTATTCATACATGAAATCAATAAGAAAGTAACGAAAACAGAGATCGTCACTTTACTTACTACTCGAATATTTAGCAAACAAAACCCTTTATTTAACATAACTTGCAATACTAAAAAACAGCAATACAAACGACAAAGACATCGTCACAGAGCTTAACAAACCCGACCAGGATGTGATTCCAAAAAACTGAACTCCAATTGGCTGAACATACATAATATCATTTGGCTGAATATAATAAAACTCTGAACCAATAATTGATTTACTACGAACATCAAACATTTTGATAACTGTACCATTGGGAGTTTGCCTTATAATGCGAATTCTTTCCCGATCTGCCATCGATTTCAAATCACCGGATATCGCTAATGCCTCAAAAATAGTCAATTTATTCTTCATTAAATTGTAACGTCCAGTTCCTGCAGCTCCGATCACTGTAAAATAATTATTTGCTAAATCAACTTGAAAATAGCATTTACCTAACTCAGCCGTTGCTTTGGATTCAAGCAACATCTTTGTTTCTCTTAATGTCTTTCCCCCAGCAGAAATTTTTCCAATATATGGAAAATCAACATATCCCAAACTATCTATTCGATAAGTGAACAAGTCAGAGCTTGTGCCTTCATTTCCTTGAGATTGTTGTTCTTGCTGAAATAGTTTTGTAACATCAGAATTTAAAGAATGTACCTGAATACTTAACCGATCACCCGGTTGTAATTTATAATCGCTATATTTTACGGTGTCTTTATATGCAGGAATACTCATACCAGAGTTTTGTAAATAATTGGTTTCCTTGTAAGTGATACAAGATGAAAACGACATTACTCCTAATACAACCAACATCAAAAAAGCAACGAATTGTTGTAAATATTTTAAACCCGAACCTTTTGCAGATGAATCCATACAGGATAGTTTATGAGTTGCTAAGACTTTGTACAAAAAGACAAATGGAAGCACTTTTCTTTTCACAAAAATAGCAAATTAAATTTACATCCCACACAATAAACAACGTATGATTTTTTTGAAAGAATCACCATATAATCGGACTTTTGTCATTCGCTACTAAATAAGCATTAGCACTACTAAAATGATGATTTCCAAAGAATCCCCTATGTGCAGATAACGGAGATGGATGTGGTGATTGCAAAATCAAATGGGTTGAAGGCGAAATCATAGCACCCTTTTTTTGTGCATAAGCCCCCCACAACATAAAAACAAGATTTTTTTTCTCAGTCGCCAACAATTCAATCACCTTATCGGTAAATTGCTCCCATCCCTTTTGTTGATGAGACCCTGCTTGATGCGCACTTACTGTCAACGTAGCATTTAACAACAAAACGCCTTGTATTGCCCATCGTTCTAAATTTCCGGAAATTGGCATGGGAATTTGCAAATCATCATGTATCTCTTTAAAAATATTGAGAAGCGACGGTGGAAAAGGTACGCCATCCATGACTGAAAAACAAAGTCCATGTGCCTGATTAGGTTCATGATAGGGATCTTGACCAATAATAACTACTTTTGTCTTATCAAAAGGACATAAATCGAAAGCATTAAATATCTTACCCGCCGGAGGGTAAACAATGCCTTTGGAATAAGCAGTTTTGACATACTGAACTAAATGTTGGAAATAAGCCTTTTCAAATTCTCCTGCTAACCTCTTTTTCCAACTTTCTTCTATGCGGACATCCATTTTCGTGTTGACTAAAATTTAATGGAACGAAGGTACATGAATTGCCGATAGAAAACAAAAAAAACCGACAAAATTGCCGGTTTTTTTATAATGAACATTCTATTCAATTAGTTTTCCTCTTTATCTAATGCTTGATATTCTGTGTTCATTTGTAACCGATAATAGAGTTTCTTTAATGTGCCTTTAATATCTGCATCTTTCGGGTTCATCTGATGAGCTTTTTCAAAAAATGGTAATGCTTGTTTGAATACAGTAGTAGCATCAGAAACTTTTTGATTATATGCATTTACGTCTTTTATATCATTAGCTGACAACAACGCATTTACAGCCTGATTATAGTATAAACGTCCGATTGAAGCTTCTGCTTCTGCATAATCAGGTTTCAATTCCAATGCCTTCTCAAAAGCTGCACGAGCTCCATCAATATCTTTATTCATTTCTAATAAATTGCCTTTTACATATTGATATTGAGCAACTGTTGGCTCTTCTGTAATGGCTTTGTTCAAATAATCCAAAGCTTCAGCGTTTTTACCTGAATAAATAAAATAATTGATCAGATTTTGCATGAAGAATGGTTCAGCAGGAAATTTTGATGCTCCATCTTTTAATGCTGTAACAAATTTTACAGTATCCTTTTGTGCTGCATATTGTTGATATAAGAGCTCATATACGTTTTTTAATTCATAATTGTCACTCTTTAATTGTTGTAATAACTCAATGGATTTTACAGTATCCTTTGCATTTATTGCAGCAATAGCCGTATAATATTTCACCATTTTATATGTGGTATCTTTCTTCAACTCATTAGGGTCAAACATTTTCAAATCCGGGATAGATAAATAGACTTCAAATGCTTTGACAACATCATCATAGCGTTTTTGATCAAAAAGATAGCTACCATATCGAATTAACTGACCATCTGTAAAATAAGTATGAATAGTATTCTTTATATCTTTTGAGTAATGTGGCTTGACTTTACCTTTATCATTAGGTAGCTGATCTAAATCGTAACTTTTTAAGTAATAACCAAAAGCTTTTACCAAACTACTTCCTAAAAGGTCTTGGTCAAACTTTTGCTTTAATAGCTCTTTGGCATATTCTTTTTCACTAATAGCATTGTACACTACACCGGCAGTGTACCAAGTTTCAGCTTGATCTTTCGTTGTCGGATTTACGAGTGCAGCCTGAATAGCAGTCTCTGCAGCAGGAAAATCAGGGGTGCCAGCTAAAGCTTTATCTTTAGCCAAAGATACATTTGATTTCTGGCCAAATAAGGTTACTGTAACCGCAACCAGCATGAGGGAAAACAAAATTTTTTTCATAACGATGTTTTTTAGGATGTCTTTTAATACAGTTAGTTTTCTATTTATTCTTCAATCATGGAAGCATTTTCATCTAATTGTGCAATCTGAGAAGTAATTTCTTCATTCGCTTCCGATTGAACTTTGCATACAGAAGCTATCTCATCATTCCGTTTTTCTAAATTAATCAAACGAACACCTTGAGTAGCTCTTCCCATCACGCGCATATTTGCCACTTGCATACGAATCGCAATACCTGATTTATTGATGATCATCAAATCATTTTCATCAGTCACATTTTTGATACTCACCAAACTACCTGTTTTATCGGTGATATTAAGTGTGCGAACACCTTTACCACCCCGATTGGTGATTCTATAATCATCTATCAAAGAACGTTTTCCATATCCTTTTTCCGAAACCACCAAAATAGTCTCCTTTTCCTGATCTTCGATACATATCATACCTACCACTTCATCATTCTCATCATCGAGCATCATACCACGAACTCCGGTAGCTGTTCTTCCCATATCACGGACTTTTTCTTCATGGAAACGAATGGCTCTCCCGTTCCGGTTGGCAATCAGCACCTCTGAATTACCATCTGTCAAACGTACCTGAATCACTTGATCATCTTCACGAATTAAAATAGCATTCACGCCATTTGCCCGAGGTCGGGAATATGCTTCCAACGAAGTTTTCTTAATAATACCCCTCTTCGTACAGAACAACAAATAATGAGATTGAGTGTATTCAGCATCATCTAACTGTTTAACACGAACAAAAGCATTTACTTTATCTTCCGAATCAATATTAAGCAAATTCTGAATGGCTCTTCCTTTGCTATTTTTTGTGCCTTCAGGAATTTCATACACTTTCAGCCAATAGCAACGTCCTTTTTGCGTAAAAAAGAGCATATAGCTATGCATAGATGCCGGATAGATATATTCAATAAAATCCTCATCGCGGGAATTGCTGCCTTTGGAACCAACTCCACCACGATTTTGTGACTTAAATTCGTTTAATGGAGTCCGTTTTATATATCCTAAATGAGAAATGGTAATAATCATCTCTTCATCTGCATAAAAATCCTCGGGATTAAATTCTTCAGAAGCATAAACAATTTCTGTGCGTCTTGCATCTCCGTATTTATTCTTGATTTCAAGTAATTCATCGCAAATAATTTTCATACGATGCTCTATATTATCAAGAATATCTTTCAAATTAGCTATCAGCAATTTGATATCTTCGTATTCAGCATGTAGCTTATCCTGTTCCAAACCTGTCAGTTGACGAAGTCTCATTTCAACAATTGCTCTTGCTTGAATTTCTGAAAGCTGAAAGCGTTCAATCAAACCTGCTTTTGCTTCATCAGGCGTTTTTGATCCTCTGATGATTGCAATCACTTCATCAATGTGATCACTGGCAATAATTAAGCCTTCAAGTATATGAGCCCTCTTTTCAGCTTCAGCTAACTCAAACTGAGTACGTCTCACTACAACTTGATGTCTATGATCAACAAAATGCCCGATCAAACTTTTTAACGTGAGCATTTGAGGACGACCATGAACCAAAGCAATGTTATTTACATTAAATGATGATTGCAAAGCCGAATACTTAAACAATTTATTTAATACGACTTGTGAATTAGCATCTCGTTTAATGTCAATCACAATGCGCATCCCTTGTCGGTCACTTTCATCATTAATATTTGAAATCCCCTCCAATTTTTTTTCTTCCACCATGTCAGCAATCGCCTTGATTAACTCAGCTTTATTGACCATGTAAGGAATTTCAGTCACAATGATCTTTTCACGGCCATTGGATTCTATTTCAATTTCTACCTTGGAACGAATCACAATACGACCGCGACCTGTTTCAAATGCTTCTCGGACACCGGCATACCCATAAATAATGCCACCAGTCGGGAAGTCTGGAGCTTTGACGTATTTTATTAATTCATCAACTGAAATCTCATTGTTGTGAATATAAGCTATTGTTGCATCAATAATATCCGATAAATTGTGAGGTGGCATATTTGTTGCCATACCAACGGCAATACCGGAAGCGCCATTTACCAAAAGATTAGGAATGCGTGTAGGCAATACCGTTGGTTCTAACAATGAGTCATCAAAATTGGTTTGAAAATCGACAGTATTTTTGTCAATATCCAACAACATTTCTTCTGCTATTTTTTGCAAACGACACTCGGTATAACGCATAGCAGCAGGAGAATCACCATCCACAGAACCAAAGTTTCCCTGCCCATCAACCATTGGATAACGCATTGACCAAGGTTGAGCCAAACGAACCATTGCAAAATAGACAGAGGAGTCGCCATGTGGGTGATACTTACCTAATACTTCTCCGACAATTCTTGCCGACTTTTTATAAGGTTTATTGGCATCCAAACCCAACTCATTCATCGCATGCAAAATTCTTCGATGCACAGGCTTAAATCCATCCCGTACATCAGGTAAAGCACGCGAAACAATCACCGACATAGAATAATCTATGTAAGATGATTTCATTTCCTCTTCAATGTTGATCTTTATAATCCTATCGTTATCAATCATCTATTCTAATTAATTGATTTCTGTAACTCCGCTTTAAAAAGCGCACTAAGTTATATATTTTTACAGATATCACCAAGCTATTCAATGAAGTTTGAGAACAAAAAAGGTTAATCAATTAACAAAATTATTTATTTGAAGTTGAATGAATGAGACCAAACAAAGCAATCATCCATATCAAATTTAGGGGTAGCATCAGGTGGAAAAACACCAAACAATGCAGACCCTGATCCCGACATTGCAGCATAAATAGCACCTTGCTGATACAACATCACTTTTATATCATTGAGCAATGGAAACTCTGAAAATATTACCGGTTCAAAATCATTATGAATGGTTTTTATCCAAGTTTCAAGAGGATATGTGATAAATTCATAAACTGACACGTCGACTTTTCCCGGCACAATAGCATGATATGCATCTCGTGTAGAAATATGAACCGAAGGCTTTATGACAACCAGGACGTAAGAATCTAAACATAAATCAACAAGCTGCAAAACTTCACCTCTTTGAATCGCAAAAGCTGGTTGATTACGAATGAAAAACGAACAATCAGAACCTAATCCGGAGGCATATTTTTCCATTTGATCACAGGTTAAACATAATGAAAATAAATCATTTAATAACCGTATCATAAATGCAGCATCCGATGATCCACCACCTAGACCGGCCCCTAATGGAATGTTTTTATGCAAATAAATTGACAACTCAGGCAAATCAAAATCAGCTTTTATCATTTGATAAGCCCTCATAACCAAATTATTTTCAATAGCATCCGGAATATCAATTCCGGAAATCGTAAATGTTGTCTTTTCGGCAGGAATAATCTCTAATGCATCACAAAGAGGAATTGGATAAAAGATGGTTTCGATGTTATGAAATCCATCAGGCCGTTTCTCAATAATGTTTAATCCAATATTAATTTTCGCGTTCGGGAAACACAGCATGGAGTCAATATGTAAATAAATAGCTGCTAAAATTGATTAAGCCATTTATGATGAACAAATTTGTAGTACTTACAATTCTTTATGCAAAGATAAAAAAACTTTTTCGCCAAAATATATTTCAAAGTTTACTTATTTATTGAATTCCACCAATACAATTCATTTCTAACGAAGTACAAAACAAAACCTATTCAGTTCTCTTTTCCCATCATAGTTGTAGAATATTTAACATGACAAATCCATATTTTTAGATATACAACAATGAAACAAGAATCAGCGGCTTCAATTTTAGTTTGTAAATTGGAATCACAAAAACCAGTTCTGTTTGATACATATGAAACTCATAGCAACATCGTCTTTCCTTCGATGCTCCCTCGTAACCAGTTCATAGATAATATGAAGTATAAATATACATGACACCTATATAAGTTTTATCTTAGAACCAGAATAGACCGAATATAGAACAAACATACGAGGATTATCGAAGAATAAACATCGCGTTTACGAAGCAATGGTTCATTCATGCTAATTTTCTGATTATCAATGGAGAAATCTCTTGTTTTTTTCATTAAGTTACTGTGAATCAATACATTTATATATACTCCAACTCCTATTAAATCGTGATTTTAAAGACTCAACTTGCAGATAAATAATAACTGGGAAATATTGTCGTAATTGGGTTAGAGGATTTCATCATTACATAGCCACTGTTCCCTGTTCTTTAAAAAGGGCTGGAGAAAGTTCCAAAACTCTCAATTAAATAAAACACAACATATTGGTTTTACTACTTATTATAAGATATTGTTAGCAACTTGTTAATATGTTTTTCAAGAAGAAAAGCAGAAAAATGAGTAGATTTGAACTTGAAAAAACAATCATATCAGATGGATAATAATCAAAATAATACAAGACGAAAAGCAACATTGCCAACATCAATATCTTCAAACGATTTTGGAAAACTTCCACCACAGGCTATAGAATTGGAAGAAGATGTCTTAGGTGCCATGATGCTTGAAAAAGACGCTTACTATTTAGTCAGCGAAATTCTTTCTCCTGATTCTTTTTACAAAGAAGCCAATAATAAAATATACAAAGCCATTGTCGATTTGGCTCTAAAACAAGAACCAATCGACATGCACACAGTTACCGAACAACTTCGTAAAAATGGTGTTTTGGAAGAAATTGGAGGTGCATATTACATTACACTGTTAACAGCTAAAATAGCTTCGGCAGCACATATTGAATTTCATGCTCGTATCATTGCGCAAAAATATCTGGCAAGAGAGTTAATTCGGGTTTCAAGTGAAATTCTTTCCAAGGCATTTGATGATCGCACCGATGTAGTGGATTTAATGCAAGAAGCAGAAGGAATGCTCTTTGAAGTATCGCAAAGGAATGTAAAGAAAGATGTTCAACAAATAAATCCCATTATTGAAGAAGCTGTAAAGCGTATTCAAGAAGCTTCAAAACGACCTGAAGGGCTTAGTGGCATACCTTCAGGATTTCATAGCTTAGATAAAATTACTTCCGGATGGCAACGTTCTGATTTAATTATTATTGCAGCTCGTCCGGCAATGGGAAAAACAGCATTCGTAATTTCAATGGCTCGAAATATGGCAGTTGATTACAACATGCCCGTGGCTCTTTTTTCTCTTGAAATGTCAAATGTGCAATTAGTAAATCGTTTGTTGATGAACGTATGCGAAATTGAGGGAGATAAAATAAAAAATGGACAATTAGCTCCATTTGAATGGCTTCAACTAGACTATAAACTAAAAAAGCTCTATGATGCTCCCATATATCTGGATGACACGCCGAGCCTTTCTGTTTTTGAATTACGTACCAAAGCACGTCGTTTAGTGAAAGAACATCATATTAAGGTATTGATTATTGACTACTTGCAATTAATGAATGCCAGTGGCATGACTTTTGGCAGTAGGGAACAAGAAGTGAGTACTATTTCACGTTCACTGAAGGGACTTTCTAAAGAATTAGATATCCCCATCATTGCTTTATCCCAGTTAAACCGAAGTTTGGAAGGGAGAATGGGACATGATGGGAAACGTCCTCAACTGTCTGATTTGCGTGAATCTGGCGCCATTGAACAAGACGCTGACATGGTTTGCTTCATACACCGTCCTGAATATTATAAAGTGACAGAAGATACACAAGGAAATTCATTAATCGGGTTAGCAGAAATTATCATTGCAAAGCATCGTAATGGAGCAACCGGTGACATTATGTTACGCTTCAAAAGTCAATTTGCTAAGTTTATGAACAAAGACGATGAAGATGAGACCTCATACCAAGGCTACATTTCAAAAATCAATGAGAACAATTCCTTCATACCAGAAAACACGATAAGCACAAATTTTGATAGCTATCCACCACCACCTTTAATGCCAAATGAGCATGACGTTCCATTTTAATTGCTAATTGAACCCGAGAAGAAGAAAAACCAAAGCAAAGCTATATCGTATAAATTGAGTTATGTAATAGTTCTAACTTACAAATCAAATGGAAGCAAGTCTTTCATCAGTAATACCACAGACTTCATGCTTTCAAAAAACGCTCGACGGCTTGAGCGCAGTTCTCACCATCCATAGCCGATGAAGTGATGCCTCCTGCATAACCGGCTCCTTCACCACATGGGAAGAGACCTTCAATTTGAATATGTTGCATTGTTTCCGCATTTCGAGGAATACGTACCGAAGATGAAGAACGTGATTCAACACCTAATAAAAGAGCTTCATTTGTAACAAAACCTTGCATCTTTCGATCAAACCGTTTTAGTCCTTCACGTAAACGGGTTGAAATCATTTCCGGCAACCAAAAATGTAGCGGCGACGAAAGAGTACCCGGCAAATACGAACATTCAGGTAAAGAACCCGAAAGCTTCCCTTTTACAAAATCAGCAACCCGTTGCGCAGGAGCCGTTTGACCCTGACCACCATTATTGATATAAGCCAAAGATTCGATGCTCTCTTGAAAACGTAATCCAGCCAATACGCCCAATTGTTGATAATCCGGAACATCTTCAGGATGAATCTCCACCACCAAACCAGCATTGGCAAAAGGCGAATTGCGCTGCGAAGCCGACATACCATTTACCACAATCTCATGAGATCCGGTAGAAGCCGACACAATATGTCCTCCCGGACACATACAAAATGAATAAACGCCACGCCCATCAACCTGATCGACCAAACTGTAGGATGCTGCAGGTAAAAATTCACTTCGTATCCGTTGATGATACTGAATGGAGTCAATCAAAACTTGCGGATGTTCCACTCTGACACCTATGGCAAAGCCTTTAGCTTCAAGAAGGATATCACGCCTAAGTAGCATATCATATACATCACGAGCCGAATGGCCAGTTGCTAATACCACAGCACGGGCCTTGAGAATAGATCCATCTTCCAATTTCACACCCTCTGTTTTCGTATTATTTATCAAGATGTCGACTACTTTTGTGGAAAAATGAATTTCACCACCCGCATTTAAAATGGTATTGCGCATGTTTTTGATAATAACAGGCAACATGTCAGTACCAAGATGCGGATGCGCCTCATACAGGATTTCATCCTGCGCTCCATGATAATGAAAAATGGAAAGGATACGTTTCACATCACCTTTTTTCGTGGAACGAGTGTAAAGTTTCCCATCTGAAAAGGTTCCTGCCCCACCCTCTCCGAAACAGTAATTTGATTCCGGGTTCAAACATTCATTACGCATCAATAAAGCAATGTCTTTCTTGCGTTCACTCACCTCTTTACCACGCTCCAACACAATAGGTTTCATTCCTAATTCAATCAATCGTAAAGCGGCGAATAATCCCGCCGGACCAGCTCCAATAACGATAACCTCTTCACCGGAATGCACATCATCATAACGTAATTTTAACAAATCAGGAGACAATTGATCTGACCCGGTTGCAACATCAACCATCATATTCACTTTTGGATGATGTCCACGTGCATCAATCGATTGACGTACTTTTCGAAACTGAGTTATCGACGATATATCTCCGTGGATATCTTTGGCGATGCGTTGTTTTAACAACTCTGGCACTGCTGCCTCTTCCGGTGAAACAATAAATTGAAGGTGAAATATAGCCATGTAAATAAGTTAGTTTGAAATAGCATGTAAAACAAGGAGAAAACTCTATCATTTTGATATGCAAAGGTACCATTTGGAAACGATGGATGCAAGAAAGTTCTCCGGCACAACTCGTTCCTTCATCGGGATATTGATGAAAAAGCGATTTCTCATAAATACGAAACGAAACAAGCATGAAGAATCTTTGATGTAAAAGAATAACAGGTTGGCGAATTTCGAGTAATCTTAGTGTTAAAAAACAAAACATATACATGAGAAATTTCCTTATTTATCCTTGACTCAATTTCTATACGGGAAATAATCTGTATTTTTGCACAAACTTAAAGCAATCTGCAATTATGTCGATACTTAAAAAATTATCTTTAGCCATGCTGTTTATGGTATTGGCTACAACTGGTGCATGGAGTGAGAATACAAGTGGTAATCATTTTGATTTGTCAAAAAACCTTGATATTTTCAATTCTCTTTTTCGTGAATTAGACGCCTATTACGTGGACACGATCAACTATCAGAAAGCCATTACATCAGGCATCAATGATATGCTTTCCGATCTCGATCCATACACGGTATACTTTCCCGAAGAACAGACAGATTTTCTCAAAGAACTGACTACAGGAGAATATGCCGGTGTTGGTGCTGAAATTCAACAAAGAAACGGACAAGTAATTATCACCGATCCATTTCAAGATAAACCGGCACAACAAGCAGGGCTTAAAGCAGGTGATATCTTACTGGAATTAGATGGCATTTCCTTAAAAGGCAAAACTTCCTTAGAAGTAAGTAACTTATTAAAAGGACAACCTCAAACAATAGTGAAACTGAAAATTCAACGACCAGGTGTTGAAAAGCCAATCAATATAAACGTGATGCGTGAAAAAATTGCTATTAATCCTGTAGTCTATTATGGTACACTGAAAAATAATGTCGGATACATCATGTTAAGTGGGTTCACTGAAAATGCATCCGATGAGATGCAACAAGCATTGCTCGATTTAAAAAATAGGCACGTCAAAGCTATGGTTATCGACTTACGCAATAATCTTGGAGGTATCATTGACGAAGCAGTAAAAATGGTCGGGTTCTTTGTTCCAAAAGGAACAGTAGTGGTTACCACACGAGGGAAATTGAAACAATGGGACAAAACCTATCGCACGCAAAGTGAACCCATTTTAACAACCATGCCAATGGCTATTTTAGTTGATGAAAACACTGCTTCCGCAGCTGAAATCTTATCAGGAACATTACAAGATTTAGATCGCGCAGTGATTGTCGGCACACGCACTTTTGGCAAAGGTTTGGTACAATCCATTCGGGAACTCCCTTACAATGGTCATCTGAAAGTTACAATAGCCAAATATTACATTCCAAGTGGCAGATGTATCCAGGCAATTAATTATGCAGAACGCAATGATGATGGCAGTCCAATGCGAGTTCCGGACAGTTTGACACATGTTTTCAAAACTGCCGATGGTCGTTTTGTCCGTGATGGCGGGGGTATTCGACCTGATGTGGCAGTCAATGACAGTGCACAACTTAACATTACCTATTACCTTATGAACCAGAATGTTATTTTTGATTTCGCCACTCAATATGCTCTAAAACATTCTAATATAGAAGAACCTGAAAAATTCAATATCACCGATTCTGATTATGATTCCTTCAAACAATATGTCAAAGATCAGCATTTTCATTATACATTGCAAAGTGAGACATTACTCAAAAAATTGATGGCAACAGCTAATATTGAAGGGTATGCCAATTTAGCCTCTACTGATTTCAAATCTCTCCAAAGCATTCTCACTCCAAACATTGACAAAGACATGAATCTATTCAAGAATGATATAGAAAATCTGATCAATGGAGAGATTGTGAAACGCTATTATTATCAAAAAGGAGTGGTTAGATACTCGCTGCAACATGACAAAACATTAGACAAGGCAATGAATGTAATCGACAACAACACCGAATACAACAAATTGCTTGAAAACCAAAATTAGTAATTCAGTTAATTTACTTCATGCCAAAAGTTCTTATTATCACGTATTATTGGCCTCCATCAGGAGGATCAGGTGTTCAGCGATGGTTGAAGTTTGCCAAATACCTGCCACAATTTGGGTGGGAACCGATTATCTATACTCCTGAAAATCCTGATTTTGCGCTAAAAGACAAAACACTGTTGAAAGATGTTCCAGCAACAACGACTGTTTTGCGAACCAGGATTTGGGAACCCTACCAATTGTACAACCGACTGAGTGGTAATAAACAAAAAAAAACAAATGAAATATTTGCGTCCAAGAAAAAAGGGAGCAACCGATTACAAAGAATTGCAATGACCATACGGGGTAATTTGTTGATTCCCGATCCGCGTTGTTTTTGGATAAAGCCATCCATAAAATTTCTGGTCAACTATTTAAAAGATAATCCGGTTGATGCTATTGTCAGTACAGGTCCACCTCACTCCATGCACTTAATCGGATTAGGACTGCATAAAAAAACAAACATACCCTGGATAGCCGATTTTCGTGATCCATGGACAAACATCGACTTCTATAAAGATCTTCATTTAACCTGGTTGGCTGACAAGATTCATCGACACAAAGAACAACGGATTATTTCGGAAGCAAATTGTGTAGTCAGTGTTACTCCATCATGGTGCGGTGAATTTGCAACCAAACATCCAAAGAAAATAGCTTTAGTTCATAATGGTTATGACGAAGCAGATGTTGCTGAAACTGCCGGATCGTTAGACTCCGAATTCACATTGGTACATATTGGAAGTATCAATGCAGCTCGTAATCCTAAAGTTCTTTGGCAAGCACTAAGTGAACTACTCCCAAAATATCCAGAGCTTCGTGAAAAGTTAAAGATCAAATTCGTAGGGAATATTGAAGAAGTGGTTATTGAGGATATTGACAAGTATGATCTCAATGATTATGTTGAGAAAGTCGGTTATCTATCTCATCAAGAAGCAATCGCGTTTCAACAAAAAGCACAATTGCTGTTGTTATTGATCAATAATACACCCAATGCAAATGGTATCCTGACCGGAAAACTTTACGAATATATGGCCTCTAACCGTCCGACTTTAGCAATCGGCCCAATTGACAGCGATATTGCTAAGTTACTCAACGAAACAGGAGCAGGCACTATTGTCGGTTTTGAAGATATAGAGGGCATGAAGGTTGCATTACTCTCTTTTTTTGAACACTATAAAAATGGAAAATTGAGTTCTTCAGCAAGTGGATACGAACAATATTCACGTAGAGCACAATGTGGTGTTTTGACCGAGATTTTGACCGAGATTACTCGCAACAACAAATAGTCGGGTAATAGTTACGCCAAATAATCATACATTCCACAACACAAAGAACAGATTTATCGTTAATCTTAAATTCATTACCCCAACAGGATATAAAGCTCATGAAGAAAATTATTTTAGTTGTCGGCGCCCGTCCCAATTTTATGAAGATCGCCCCTTTGATGCACGAACTTAAACAACATCCACAGTTCGAAACTGTGCTTGTGCACACCGGACAGCACTATGACAAACAAATGTCAGGACGGTTTTTCGAAGAATTGGGCATTCCGGCACCCGCTATCAATCTGGAAGTTGGTTCTGCCTCCCATGCACAACAGACCGCCCATATCATGATGGGTTTTGAAAAGGTTTGTTTAGACGAGAAACCTGATTTCGTGCTTGTCGTTGGCGATGTAAACAGTACAGCCGCTTGTACATTGGTAGCTGCAAAGTTGAATATCAAAACCATTCACTATGAAGCAGGCTTGCGCAGTGGTGACCGATCAATGCCTGAAGAAATCAATCGTTTGGTAACTGACTCTATCAGTGACTATTTTTTCACAACAAGCGTTGATGCCGATGAAAATTTAATAAAAGAGAATGTATCACCCGACAAAATCTTTATGGTAGGTAACCTGATGATTGATACACTTGAAGCCAATTTAGCCAAAGCTGCAGGATCATCACAAATCTTTTCTCTTTTGAATAAAAAAGAGACCATTAAAATTGAAAATCTTCAATCAAGTGGGTATGGCGTAATGACTTTTCATCGTCCATCCAACGTTGATGATAGGGACGTTTTAGAAAAATTGGTCACTATATGGGGAGCAATCTCAGAAAAGATTCCATTGGTTTTTCCCATTCATCCACGCACCTACAAGAACATTCAACAATTTCAACTGCTTGACAAAATAAGTTTGTTTTCAAATCTTTATCTGATCGAACCATTAGGATATCTTGAATTTATCCATTTAGTAAGCCAGGCAAAGTTTGCATTGACCGATTCAGGAGGTATTCAGGAAGAAACAACTCATCTGAATATTCCTTGCCTCACTGTTCGGCCAAATACAGAAAGACCTGTCACCGTTTGGGAAGGGAGCAATAAACTCATCAAAATTGATGAAATTGAATCTGAAGCAATTGCCATTATAAATGGGAAAGGGAAAAAAGGAACCAATCCAAAATATTGGGATGGAAAAGCTGCCCAACGTATTGTTGCCATTCTGGATACGCTTTAAGACCTGAATTATGAACCGCATTCTCACCATTGTTGGAGCACGCCCTCAGTTCGTAAAAGCTGCAGCTGTAAGCCGTAAGCTAAAAGAACACGGTATTGAAGAAATAGTGGTACACACCGGGCAGCATTTTGATATCAACATGTCGGAAGTGTTTTTTGATGAGATGGAGATTCCACACCCAGCTTATAATCTGGATATACATGGACTAAATCACGGTGCCATGACCGGACGAATGTTGGAATGCATCGAAAACATTTTGCTGAAAGAACAACCCGAAGCCGTTATGGTTTTCGGAGATACCAATTCTACTTTAGCGGGAGCTTTAGCCGCAAAAAAGTTGCATATTCCAGTCATTCATGTTGAAGCTGGTTTACGCTCTTTTAATATGGAGATGCCTGAAGAAATCAACCGTATTTTAACTGACCGCATTGCTGATATTCTTTTCTGCCCGACAGAGGCTGCCGTGCAAAATCTTCAACACGAAGGATTTGATCATTTTCAGGCAATCATCGTTAAGAATGGAGATGTGATGCAAGATGCCGCACGTTATTATGCGCAAAAAGCAAGAGAAAAATCAACTATTATTGAACGGTTAGGACTCAATAATTTTGTACTTGCAACTATTCATCGTCAAGAAAACACAGACGATCTCAACAAGCTGCAATGTCTTATTGACGGTTTGAATGTCATCAATCTGGAAACACCAGTGTTACTACCGATGCATCCTCGTACAAAACACATTTTGACACAAAATCATATTGAACCTGCTTTTATGATTATTGACCCAGTTGGCTATTTCGACATGATCAGGCTTTTACAAGATTGTCAGCTAGTCATTACTGACAGTGGAGGCGTGCAAAAAGAGGCTTTTTTCTTTAGCAAACATTGTATCACTCTACGCGAACAAACCGAATGGGTAGAATTAGTCGAAAACGGATTTAATACATTGGTTGGCACAGACAAAGCATTACTGCATGCTGCCTTTCATGATATGAAGAGCAAACAATCCGATTTTTCACTCAATCTGTACGGGAACGGGACTGCGGCCGAACAAATAGCGATTACTCTCAAAAAAGCATAATTCACTCAAATAGAACAAATGCAAATCGGACGAAAAGATGTGGCATGGAACTTTGCAGCAACCTTTATGCGAATTGCATCAGGGTTAATTGTATTGCCTTTAGTTTTGCGTCTTTTACCAAGTCAAGAAGTAGGACTCTGGAATATCTTTTTGACTATCGGATCCATAGCTGCTCTTCTTGATTTCGGCTTCTCCAATTCATTTGCTCGCAATATTACCTACATCTTTAGCGGCGTCAAAGTGTTGAAAGCTGAAGGATATGTAGCCGTTGATCAAAAGGACACAACAATTGATTATGGACTTCTTAAAAGCGTCGTAACCGCCATGCGTAGATATTACGGAATATTGGCCGGTGTATTCTTGTTGCTTTTTATCATTGCCAGTCCTTTTTATTTAACCTCCATCTTACAGAAATATGTAGGCAATGTACATGAGGTCTGGATAGCATGGTTCACATTTGGTTTGTTGGTTGCTTATCAGCTATATACCTATTATTATGGTGCATTACTGATGGGTAGAGGATACGTAAAGAAATCCTTACAAATTATTGTTGTGGCACAAAGTGCCCGTATCATAATCACGGCTGTGTTTCTTTTATACGGGCTTGGTCTTATTTCATTGGTTATTGGAATGTTTATCAGTGATATTCTTAACCGAACTTTATCGTACCTCGTTTTTTACGATAAAGAGATCAAACAAAGAATGAAAGCGAGCACTATTATTCCCGTTGGTGAGATCATGAAAATTATGACTCCAAACGCTCTCAAGATTGGACTAACTTCCATTGGTGGGTTTTTCATTAACAAAGCTGTTATCCTTATCGCTCCCCTTTATTTATCGTTATCTGACATCGGATCGTATGGAACTACCAAACAAATAATTGATCTGATTGCTTCCATTGGAGGCATTTGGTTTAGCACCTATTATCCAAAAACAACCCTTTACCGTGTGAACAACGAGTTAGAAGGAGTCAAACGGCTTTATATCAAAGGCAAAATTTCTTTAATAGTTGCGTTCATAGTATGCGGGATTGGATTAATTTTGGTTGGCCCTCCAATATTGACGCTGATTCACAGCAAAACTCATTTATTATCATCCACGATGATTTTTGTCTTTCTAATCGTTGCTTTTTTAGAAGCAAACCATGTTATGTCTGCGGGATTGCTATTGACCAAAAATGAAGTGCCTTTTGTAAAAGCTTCCTTATTATCGGGAGTCGGAGTACTAGTATTGCTCTATTCCGGATTATATTTCACAAAAATAGGAATATGGTGTATGATTTTGGCACCCGGTATTGCACAAGTAGTTTATCAAAACTGGAAATGGCCGTTATTGGTGATCCAAGAGTTAAAACTTACCTATAAAGACTATTATAATATCCTTTGGTCTTTATTAAAAGAGATACGGTCACATTATAAGAAATAATATTGCACGCTTTTTATCTAACAACAAAATAAAATCCCTGAATGTTCAAAATAATCGGTATCGTAACTTCCTATTATCCTAATCTTATTGATCTGGAGAAAAATATCACTTCTTATCTCGCTTGGATTGATCGGTTAATTATCTGGGAAAATACACCTAAGGAAGATAGTAATATTGAACGTTTAATTACACAATTGAACAACGACAAAATAGAAGTACGCTCGACCGGCGTAAATGAATATCTTGCCAATCCATTTAATCAATGTATAATATGGGCTCAAAAGGAAGGCTACACGCATCTACTTACGATGGATCAGGACAGTTGTTTTGCCCCTAACCATTTTGAGCAGTATATTGAGTCGATTAAACATAATCAAAATAGCAATGTTGCCGTATTTGGACCAAGTATCCATTTCAATGCAAATAGTTCTGATCGTTTTGAGGAGGTTAGTCATGTGATTATATCAGGAGCTGTTTTTCCTATTGATTCATTGTCAGTAGTAGGTTTTTTTAATGAAGATCTTGTCATTGATGTAATTGATATGGAATACTGTTTTCGTGCCCGTAAAAAAGGATACAAAGTAATACGCATAAACTCGGTTTACCTTGAACATAGTTTAGGTTATCGTCATAAGCATTGGACAGGCATAACCTTATCTCCTTATTCAGCACAGCGAACTTATTATTATATTCGCAACACGCTCTGGTTGTGGAAACAGTTCCCTTGCAACTATGAAAAGCGGGAAAGACAATCATTTATTCGTTACAAAATTATATATCGCACCCTCAAAATAGGATTTGAACCTGATGCATTCCGTAAACTGTTGGCTCTTTATACGGCAATATGGCATGTATACAAAGAGAGATTAGGTAAATACGATAAATTTATAAAAAGGAAATAAGAATGGATGTCTCTGTCATTATAGTCAATTACAACACAAAAGATCTTCTTCTGAATTGTATCCAATCAGTAACAGAAATGACACATGATATTCAATATGAAATCATTGTGGTAGACAATGCATCCAGAGACGGAAGTGTCAAGATGGTTCGTAATACATTCCCAAAAATCAGACTCATTGACGAGCAAAAAAACTGGGGATTTGGTCGTGCTAATAATCTGGCAGCACAAGTTGCACAAGGTAGATATCTGTTTCTTCTAAACTCTGATACACTCCTACGCAATAACGCAATAAAGATATTAGCTGATTTCCTTGATCAGGATAATGATGCCGCTATTTGTGGGGGGCAACTCTTCGATCAAAATCTTTCTCCAGTAACTTCTTTCCAACAATTACCTACCTTAACCGCTGAATGGAAAGTATGTTTTGCTCCCTTTTTATTGAAAAAAAAACAAGTAACATTATCCAATCCAACAAAAACAGGTTTTATATCTGGTGCTGATCTAATGATTCGAAAAACGGTTTTCGATGAACTTCATGGATTTGACCCTCACTTCTTCTTATATTTTGAGGAAACCGAACTAACTTATCGTGTCAAGAAATTGCATTACACCGTTTGGTTTGTTCCTGATGCTCAGATTATTCATCTCGGAGAACAATCAGGAGAACCCGATACAAAAAAAATAGATAAATGGACATTTTCAGAAACATGGTTCAGTCGTTTTCTATATGCATATAAAACAGCAGGTTTATCAAATGCTCGGTGGGTTCACAATATTCATCGTACAAAAGGAATTCTTGCTCAATCTCTTTTTAGCTTACTTGGAGACACCACAAAAAACATCTATTGGACAAAAAAGAACGACATCATTCAAACACAATATCGTAGGTTTTTGGAGTGGAAGGAGACCTTTTCATGAACAACATCTCAAGAAATTAGCTATTTACTAATACCTGATATTACGAATTAAACAAAAAAGGATTGAGCTATTTTTGTAAGATCTATTTTTAGAGGTTACCTCAATGCATATTTTATATTTCTTTCCTGAAACAAGTTCATATATGTTTCAATGGCAGCGAGTACACATATTCGATGCATTGGAACGGGCGGGGCATTCCATTACAGTATACAATCCACTAACATTTAAATCCATTGATGAAGCAAATGATCGACTGCCTGATGCTCTCAAACAGGCTAAACCTTCATTCGATCTATTTATGAATGCGGCTCCTGCACGCTTCCTATATAAAGAGACTATGCAGAAGATTCAACAAATAGGGATTCCAACGTTGCTTATCTGTTTCGACAATCTTCATGCTCCTTTTATTCATCAATCAATTGCACCATACTTCGATTTGGTATGGCTTACTTCTTGGGAAACACAGCTCATGTTTAATAAGTGGCATTGCAACACCATTTTTCAGCCCTATGCCGCTAATCCGTTTACGTTTGTACCACACTATGGGACAGAAATACCTTCCATCGGCTTCGTGGGAACACTTTACGACGACAGGGTGAACAGGGTGAATCAGTTGACTTCAAATCAAATTCCCTGCACACTTTATTCAGATGCTTTTTTTGAAGATGGAAGAAAATCCACTAATAAATCGTTAACATACAAAGAAACAGCATTATTACTTTCCCATTTGTCTCAATTTGGTATTGGACGCAAAGTAGCCTATGGAACGATTAAGAACAAATTATTCTCCAGGAATAATTTGTTGAACAAAAATGACTTTTTGACATTGCAACATTCAATTCCTTTCGGACAAATGAGTCAAGTCTATTCCAATCATGCTCTGTCATTGGGAATATCGGAACTTCGTAATACCTTTGTATTAAATCATCCGGTACATAAACTGCATTTGCGTACCTTCGAAATTCCAATGTGTGGAGGTCTGCAGATTGCCCCATATGTGGAAGAATTGGCCAGATATTTTGAAGATGGCAAAGAAATTATTCTCTGTAAAAACAATGAAGAATTCCTTTCAAAAGCCACTTTTTATCTCAAACCTGAAAACGATACATTGCGTAAAACCATGAAGGAGAATGCCCGAAAACGAGCAGAAGCAGATCATACATGGATGCATCGCTTCAATAAAATTTTTAACTCACTTTTCGGCAATTCAACCTTAGTACATTAACCAATGAGACCCACAATATCCATACTCGTTCCCATATATAAAAGTGCACTATTTATAGAAAAATGCACCCGATCACTCTTTGATCAAACTTTTAGTGATATTGAGTATGTTTTTGTCAATGACGGAACACCGGATGATAGTATGTCTATTTTAGACAAGATTGTGGCTGAATATCCTGCCAGACAAAAGCATGTAATCATTGCGCACCATGAACAGAACAGAGGAATTGCTGCAACCCGAAATACATTGGTTGCATTATCAACCGGAAAATATATATTTTTTGTGGATAGTGACGACTTTATTGAGAACAACACAGTGGAGTTGCTCTATCATCAAGCCATTCAAGAAAGCGCTGATATAACACTATGTGATATCTACAGAGATTGGAAAAAAGGGACTAAAATTCAACGATTACCTTTTAGTCGTGACCCCATACAATATACAAAACAACTTATTGCCAGTGAAACACCTGCTTATTGCTGTGCAAAATTAATTAAGTCTGATTTATATAAGCTTCACCACATCACATGCTACGAAGGTATTGATTATTTAGAAGATTATCATGTTGTTACACGCTTAGCCTATTATGCTAATAAAATTGCAAAAGTAAACAAACCACTTTATCATTACGTGCAATACAACACTTCATCTGCCACAAAATCATTAAATGAGAAATCATTCAACAATATACTTCAATCCCTATCGATAGTAGAAACGTTTTTCAAAAGTCAGGATGATTTTGAAGTATTTTCTCAGAGTATTGCATCCGTAAAAATACGATCAAAGATTAATTTGACAATATCGGCAACCAAAACCTCACTACAAAAAAGAATTGTGCGCTTATTCCCTGAAACTACTCCTTTATTAGCTGAATATTCCTTATCTTGGCAGGAAAAAATGATCTTGAAATTAGCTTTATCAGAACACTTTCAACTATTAAATTTATTCATCATATTGATCAAAAAACCAATAGAGATTAAGAAAAAATGGTTTGGTTAAGAAGAGGTTAGTTAAGTGATAATAAAAACTTCACAAACTCACTATAATTCTTTGTAGCATCACATCTTTCCTGCCATCTGTTTCTGGCATTTGTTCTGAAGATCAATTTATCTGTTCGATGATAGAATTGACTGAGTACATTAGCTATTTCTTCAACTCTTACTTCAACGGGCAACAGAGCACCAACAGCATCATCCACAATCTCTCTTGTTCCGCCTGCATTCGTAGCTATCACCGGAATGCCAAATGATAGTGCTTCCATAATGGATACCGGTACGCCTTCGCTTTCACTCACATTGATAAACAGATCAATCGGAGTTGTTGCATAATAGGCTAAAACCTCTTGATTCGTTTTACTGCCAAGAAGTTCGACTTCGATTGAACTTGGTATGGTTGTTGACAAATGCGAGATGTATTCAAGCTGATCACCAGTACCGATATGTGTCCACTTAAGAGGGAACTCAAGCCGCTTTAATGCTTCCATCAATAAAGGAATCCGTTTTACGGAAACCATATACGAACAACTGACAAGATGAAACACAGAAGAGGTGTTAGCAGGGTTCAGGCCATTGTCAAAAACCCCTAAACGGAACAAATGAGCATGACGTATCCAATTAGTATACCTCTTCTCCAGATAAAGTTGACCATCTTCAGAAATAAAGATGCAATAATCTACCGAAGGCAACAATAAACTACGGAAAGGAATATAGCCAGACTTGAATTCCTCATAAAGGTCTGTGCGATGAAAGCGAACCACACTTTTAAGAGCAGGAGATGATTGTTTAAGAAACGGAATTATCAAAGCCAACTTATCACCCCAATATGAATAAACGACCGTTTCATCATTGACTAATCTCATCAATTCATTCATTCGTTCACGATTAGCATAAGCTGCACGCAACACAAAAATAGCTGCCGCCCATACACGCAAACGAACACAATGTTTGTATACTGATTTTGTGACCAATTCTTTCAAGGCAAATCCAAACGGACTGAAATTGAAAAGACCGGAGCATAACAATCGTTTCTGATTTTTAGGATCAAACGATAAAAACGGGGTATGAACCATCACATTGGCTGCTTGTGGACGATAGTCTCCCTCACCTTGTAACGGGAAAAGATGTACTGACTCAAAAGCATTTGCCAAAAATCCGACTTCAGCTTCAAGAAAAGTCTCTTTCGTTCCGAATGGAAAACTGTCAGTCAGCAGAATTAATTGTTTGTTCATACCAGCGTATTGATTGAATTCATATTATCAGTAAGCAAAGCAATCTATCCTCCTCTGAATCAAAATTTATACAATTTACTGACTACTATATGCCAGATCACCTTTCACAACTTCTTATTTTCAACCTCATCTTTCAAATAACGCCCAGTGATCGATCGATCGCACCCCATCAGTAATTCAGGCGTTCCTTCAAAGACTACTTCTCCACCTGCATCACCACTTTCCGGGCCAAGATCAATGACATGATCGGCACATTTAATGACTTCCAGATTATGTTCTATCACGATTACCGTATGACCTCTTTCGATCAAAGCATCAAAGGCTTTCAGTAACGTTTTGATATCGTGAAAATGCAGTCCTGTTGTTGGTTCATCAAACACGAACACCGTGGGCGAGCTTTTTTCTTCAGAAAGAAATGATGCCAATTTAACACGTTGGCTTTCACCACCGGATAACGTGCTTGATGATTGTCCTAATTTGATATATCCCAAACCAACATCCTGCAAAGGTTGAAGCCGCTTTACAATCCGTTTTTCAGTCAATCCCTTGACGGAAGAGAAAAATTCAATAGATTGGGTTACTGTCATTTCAAGCACATCAAAAATATTCACACCTCTATACTTTATATCCAACACATCCGGTTTGAATCGTTTACCATGACACTCATCACATGTTAAAGTGATGTCTGCCATAAACTGCATCTCCACCGTGATAATACCCTCCCCCTGACATGCACTACAACGACCACCTTCCACATTAAATGAAAAAGTGGAAGGAGTGAATCCAAGTTGTTTCGCTAATTGTTGTTCGGCAAAGAGTTTGCGAATCTCATCATACGCTTTAAGGTATGTAACCGGGTTGGAACGGGAAGATTTTCCAATAGGGTTTTGATCCACAAATTCAATATCCGACACCAAATGAAGACTTCCCTGCATAGCTCCATAGGCTCCAGCACGATCTGCCGTGCCACCCAACTCTTTTTTCACGGCAGGATAAAAGATATCCCGTACTAGTGTCGATTTGCCACTTCCACTTACACCTGAAACAACAGTAAACACATTAAGCGGAAAACGTACGTTAATATTTTTCAGGTTATTTTCGGAGGCACCTTCTATTTCAATGTAGTTATTCCATTTACGTCGATGCAACGGGACTGGTATTGTCTCCTGTCCCGTTAAGTACTGGAGTGTAAACGAACGTGACATCTGATTTGCAATCTCTTCAGGAATAGGCATCGGAGAAGCAAGAACCACTTCTCCCCCGAGACGACCGGCACCTGGTCCCATATCGATGATATAATCGGCAGCCCGCATGATTGCTTCATCATGTTCCACCACTACTACCGTATTACCTAATGCTTTGAGTTGTTTCAATACTTTGATCAGCAACCCAGTGTCACGAGAATGCAATCCAATGCTTGGTTCATCTAGTATATATAACGAACCCACTAAACTACTTCCTAATGAAGTTGCCAGATTAATCCGTTGACTTTCACCTCCGGATAGTGTGTTTGACAATCGGTTAAGAGTCAGGTAACCCAATCCTACATCAAGAAGAAATTGAATGCGGTGGTTTATCTCCACCATCAATCGTTTTGTGATCACCAGTTCTTCCTCTGATAAAGACAAATCATCAAAAAAGTGTTTCAACTTACTTATGGGTAAATCAACTAACCCAGTGATTGACTGTCCACCCACTTTCACCCATTGAGCCTCTTTCCGTAACCGGCTGCCGTTACATTCAGGACAAATCGTCTTGCCCCGATAACGAGCTAACATGACACGATATTGAATTTTGTATTGATTTTCCTCTAAAAAACGAAAGAAGGCTCGAATACCCTGAAAAGCAGCACAACCTTCCCAAAGTAATTGTTTTTCTTCTTTTGTAAGCTGAAGATAGGGACGATGAATTGGAAAACGAACCTTAGAGGCACTATTTATCACTTGCTGTTTCCATTCGCTCATCACTTCACCGCGCCAACAAGCAACCGCATCTTCGTAAACTGACAATTGTTTATTGGGAATCACCAGATTCTCATCAACACCAATGACACGACCAAAGCCTTCACAAACCGGACAAGCCCCTAAAGGGTTATTAAAGCTGAACAATTGTACAGATGGTTCTTCAAACATCATGCCATCAGCTTCAAATGTTTTCGAAAATAAATGTCGTTCAACACCATCCTCTGCTAACACTTCAATAAAGCAAGTGTTTTTCCCTTCAAAGAAAGCAGTCTCAACAGAATCAGCAATCCTGCTTCGTGTTTGCGAATCATTATTCACTTCAACACGATCGATCACTAACAGAATTTCTTCGTCATCTTTTGGTGCCGTATCCTTTAAGGCATCATTGATACGGACATATTGATCTTGTTTCTTGATTCTGGAAAAACCCTGCATCCTCAATAAATCAAATTGTTTTTGCCAGGTACGATCATGCTCCAAGGCTATGGGAGATAAAATCACCACAGAAGTATTCAAAGGCAAAGAAACCACAAATGTCACAACATCTTCAACAGTATGTTTCTTAACCTCAACCCCGGAAACCGGTGAATAGGTTTTACCAATACGGGCAAACAACAACTTGATATATTCATAAATCTCTGTTGATGTTCCTACCGTTGAACGTGGGTTGCGCGTGTTGACTTTTTGCTGAATAGCAATAGCCGGTGGAAGTCCTTTAATGAAATCCACTTCCGGTTTGCTCATTCTGCCCAAAAACTGTCTTGCATAAGCTGAAAGACTCTCCACATAACGCCGTTGACCTTCCGCATATAATGTATCAAAAGCCAAAGATGATTTTCCAGATCCTGATAAACCTGTAATAACTACCATAGAGTTACGGGGAATTTCAAGTGAAACATTTTTCAGGTTATTGACGCGAGCGCCTTGTATCGTGATATTTTCTTTTGAAGCCATAAAATCAGACTGTAAAATTTCCACATTAAGTGGAAATTCGTTGAATTTACAAAGGTAAAAATAAGTTCGCGTTTATTTATCCGCATGTTATGTGACATTCACAAAAGAACGAAAAGAGCATATATCAAAAAAAGCGACACATCTCGAAAAGGAGTGCGTCGCTTTTAAGTTGCTTATTTATCAAGTTTTGAGCCTATTTCTGAATGTAAAGTAAAGCACCTGTTGCAGGATCAATAGACACTTTCAACGTGCTCTTATTAAACATATTGCCAGGTAATGCTTTAACGCTGCCAAATTGTGCTATTGTAACAGATTGTCTGAAAATAACATTGCCTGATGGATCAGAAAGAGTAACATCTGCTTGTCCTGGTAAACGATAATAAAGTCCATTATCATTGCTTCGATCGACCGTACCTGCACTGTTTTTATTTGTTACATCATTCACACTCAAATAATAGGGTTGCCCACTCAAATTGTCACGTGCAACCACTCCATCTTCAGTTGAAAGACGAAACAAAACTTCATTTTTAACTTCCTGAGCAGGCGTAATTTCAAAAGTGACCGTTGTAGGAATAGTGACTGTCTTTCCAATAAACAATTCCATCAAATCTTTTTCTGATTGATCCATTTTCTGCAACATCACCTTGACAGCCGCACCATCAGAAATCTTATCTACATCACCAGTGATAAGACTCATGCGGCTATCCCGCAAATGATAAATTTGTTTTGCAGCCACTTCTGCCATGCTTGCAATTGAATTAGCCTGCAACAAATCTTGCGTCAAAATCAAATTATTAAACTCCAGATCCGAAGTCTCGAAAGAAGGATTTTCAACAGAAATAGATTGATTGGATGTATTTGGCTCAGGCACATTGATTCCACACAAAAAACCTTCAGGAGACAACGTGACAAACGAAGCTGCAGAAGAAAGATCAGGTTTTATCCTATACGTGTTTTGATCATCAGGAATGGCTTTTGTGATAACTTTGACATTTTTCACCGACCATGTGATGCTGTTTTTCATGATCACGCCGTGTGTTCCCAGATATCGTTCCGTATATTGATAATAGGGGCCAACCATTTGAATGGCTTTTACTGCCTGAACTTCTACGACAACAGTCGTTTTGGGCAAACAGTAGGTAATGCCATTTGAAAAAGATGCCCTGCCTTGGCTATTTACCACTTCTGTTTGAGCTGAAAGAAATAGCGTGCAACTTAAAAGTGCACTTAATAAAAAATATTTCATTTGATATTCATTTAATTATGAGTGATCTGTAAAATTTGAAGCGAGAAAACATATCCTGTTGATAGATTACGTACCAAAGAGATTTGATATCAGATTATGACAACAAAAATAGGCAAATTATGGAAAACAAAGCTACTTTTCCCGTAACTTTTTAAAAGCATTTCCCAAAGAATCAATTAATGTTCCCGCTGTCAAAAATTCCTGGGAAAAAGAAGTTGCCGCAATATCACCGGCTAAACCATGCAGATATACACTTAAACGGGCAGCATCAAAAGCATCATAGCCTTGCGCCAACATAGCCAAGATAATACCGGTTAATGCATCACCGCTTCCTGCAGTCGCCATACCCGGATTACCTGTTGTATTGAACCATACCTCACCCGACAAATCGATGACAGCCGAATATGCTCCTTTCAATACTACAATACATTGATTATCCATTGCCCATTGGCGTGCTTTTTGTAAACGCTCACCACTGGAAACTGAAGCTCCGGCCAATCGATCAAATTCAACAGGATGAGGTGTTATAATGGTACTTGAAGAAAGAAACGGTTTCCATTCCAGATGCGTTGACATAAGATTCAATGCATCAGCATCCATCACCATCGGGCAAACAGTATGCATCAATATATCTTCCACCACTTTAGCCGTTTGTTGATGAATACCAAGGCCACACCCTATGCCTATAGCATTCATCTTGGGGTTAATGGTTACATGCGTTATACGATCGTCATGCTGATCAGCATCCACCAAAACTTCAGGCACAGCGCCATGCAGCATAAACTCACCGCTTGCAGGCAGATGCGCTGTTAGCAACCCAACTCCACTATGAAGGCAAGCGCGTGACGCTAATACTACAGCACCCATCATGCCACGACTTCCACCAATCATGAGTGCGTGACCAAATTGACCTTTATGCGCAAATTTTGAACGTGAGTGTAACAAACCCACTGCATCTTCGTGATTAAACATAAAATAAGATGTCTCTGCATTTTCGATGGCGTCAGGATGCAGACCAATATTCAATATCTGCCAATCACCAAGCAATAACTCATGTTCTGCAAATAAAAAGGCCAATTTTGGCAATTGAAACGTAAGTGTGTAAGTAGCATGGATACATTTATCCTGATCAACCTGAAACATTTCGTCAGTCGACAAACCGGACGGGACGTCAATAGAAACAATGGTAGCACCTGATTCATTCACATGTCGAACACACTCTGCTATTAAACCTTCCAAAGGACGGTTTAGTCCCGAACCAAACAGTCCATCAATAACCCAATCGGAAACGTCAATGTGAGGAAATGAATCAGTATCTATCACTTCAACACAAATCGCTTGCGACGTCTCTATAAATGCTTTTTTTGCCGTTTCACAAGTTGAAGAAACAGCCACATGATGATGGAAACAATAGGTAAAAACAGGATAGCCTACCACAGCCAGCAAACGGGCTATCACGAATGCATCGCCGCCATTATTTCCGTTTCCTGCCAATACAATTACAGGAGCACCATAAGGGATTTTATGCATCAGCCAATCGGTTGCTTCTCCGGCAGCCCGTTGCATCAGATCATAATCTGAAATAGGTTCATGTTCAATGGTATATGCATCAACCTTGCGAATGGCATTGGCAGATAAAATCTTCATAAACATATCAATTAAACGAATCTTGAAGAATCATTACAACGACTTATAACCATAAGAAAAGCATGTGTTATAGATTCATTTCACAAAGATAACACAGATTTGAAGAAACCCAAATGTAATAGGATTATCTTTTGTCAGACTGGTTTCAGATACCTTTACTGATATTGAATATAAACGGGTTGCGGTTTCAGTTTTATTAGTTCAGGAGGAGTCAACATGTGATGAGGTTCCTTTTTTAAATCGTTTTTGTAAAACAGTTTAAATCCGGTAAATTGTACCGGTTCCCGAAAAATGTATTGCTTATAAGTACTATATTTCAACACCGGCCCCCCCCAACCGTCCATATTCATCACTATCTGTACTTCGGGGTGCAACCTTATGTTCCGGTAGTTTCTGATCATACCCTGTGTAAAACGGTGCACTATAAGAATTTTAGGAGGCAAGTTGTATTTGCGCACCAATTTAGCCAGATAATCCGAACAAAAATTCACATCATTTGCATCCATTGTCCCTATTCTATGTCCGGGTATGCCGCCATCTTTCATGGAAAATTCCGGATCAATAGCCAAATGTACCTGAGGCATCTTCAGGTATGGTTCCAACAGAGGAACTTCATGTTGCAGATTGCTCTGTCCCACCTGAATGTCTAAAAAGACAATCGCATTTCCCATTTTGGCTATTGCCAAAACCGAATCGATCTGACTTGCAGGCATACGATTACAATATTTTCCATCTTTCATTGGAATACCTTGTCCTACTACAGCTATGTAATGGATGGCAGGTTGTACCGGAGTGGAAGGGTCAGCTTTTTCCCAAGCTTTAACTTCAACATTTAATCTTTCCCACAATTCTTTCGGCGGGTATTCCCCCAAAACTCCCATTTTTTTCGAATAAAGGTTGCCATAATAAGCTATGATCCTTTTGAAAGGCAGAATTGCTCCTTTCAAAGGATATGATTGCCCCTTAACCGGCCATAACCCGGAGGTATCTCCATTTGCTATAGCTTTTATTTTTTGTTTATAAGCCAGAGTATCTACCGTGGCAATTGCCACTTCGTATTTTTGAACTGATGATTTTGCACTGAATCTTTTTCTTTTATTCTGATTGCATGCACTAAAGGTAAAAACAAACGCAAGGATTATAGGAATAAAGTGTTTATAGTTCATAATTGAAAGTCAAAGTCGAAGGTGTAAATTGGAAAGTTTATAAAATCATCCGTTCACAAAAAAACGGGGTATTTGTTGTACTGCGATTGGCTCTTAAGTTTTCTTTATCCCAAATGTTCGGTGCATTGCATTAAGCATTCCTTGCGGAGTCCAATCCGGAACAATCATTCTGCGTATAGTTTGTAAAGGCAGTAAAGAATCGCGTTTTGATGCAAGCGAAAATGAAAGCTTAAAATACTTGTTTAGTTCCTTAGCTCCTTTATGGTCAAAAACACCATTAGGGTATGCCCAGTATTCAACCGATCTTCCAACTATCTTTTCTAACTTGCTTTTAGGTTCTACCACCTGTTTCTGCCAATCAGCTGAATCTTTATACTTGGTTACCATTGTATGATCCCAGCTATGCAGCCCGACGGTATGTCCTGCCTTTGCCAACTGAGCAATCTGAGCAGTTGTCATATAATTCTTCTTGTTAAAAGTAATGGTCATAATAAAGAAGACGCCTCTGAATCCATACTTTTCCAGCACTGGTGCAGCAACCAGGGCATGTTCCACTCTCGAATCATCAAATGTTATCATCACAGGCTTTTGAGGCAAAGTCTTATTATAAACCAGATAATCATATAACTGTGCGGGTGAAATAGAATGGTATCCACTATCAGCCAACATTTTCATATCCGCGGAAAAAGTAGCCAGACTCACATTATATGTGCTTTTATAGTCATTCTCAATACGGTGATAACAAAGAACCGGCACCTCCTGTTTTGCATAAATCTGTGATGGTGAATTCATAGTCTGTTTAATACCAGATTCCCGTGATTCCACGTTGGTTACTGAGTTTTCATTACCTTGACGGGCATGGTTACAACTGATAACTACTAAACTCAATAATAATATCGTACAGATAAAGATAAGTTTTCTATTCATATGCTGTCAATTCTTATTTTATTCCTATTTCATCGATTGATAAATCACCTCTTGTATCTTGGACCGTATACCCATTCTGGTCAGTTTATTTTCACTATCAAAGGGATAAGTACGATTGCTTAAGAAAACATAGACCAGTTTATTCACCGGATCAACCCAGCAACAAGTGCCGGTATAGCCGGTATGACCATAAACTGCCGCCGGAGCAGAAATGCAACACGGACTGTGTCTTGGATTTGAAGGGAAGGATTTGTCATAACCCAAACCACGCCTTCCATTTGCCGATGTAGTAGTTGTAAAGAGTCTGCAAGTTTCTGCGCTTAGGTAGCGTTTCCCATCTATTTCACCATTATTGAGCAGCATTTGATATACGGTTGCTACATCCTGCGCCGTAGCAAACAAACCGGCATTACCCGAGACTCCACCCAACAAAGCAGCAGATAGATCATTCACATAACCCTGTATTTCTCCGTTTCGTAAGTAATCACTTTCCAATGTAGGTGCAATATTCTCCTTTTCATGGGTGCGCAACGGCAGGTAAGTCATATCATTAAGTTTCATTGGTGTATAGAATTCCCTGGCTAAGAATACATCCATAGATACACCGCTAATGGTTTCAGCAATTTCTTTCAACAAGATAAAGTTCAAATCACTATAGCAATATGTTTTGCTTTTTAGAGGTGCATCTGCAATCATCTTCATCGCTGCACTATGGAAACTATTACTTAAATAAAAGTTGTTCGATACCTGTATTGAAAATTCATCAGAAGGAACTTTCGACACCCAGTTTTCTTTGTATTTCAATGCAGTACAAATACCCTTATGAACAGCATTTATCGTATCCTGCGTTGAGGCTAAGAAAGATGGCAAATTGTTTCTCTCAATTATCAACTTATAGAATGGTAGTCCTGCCGGCAAGCCCGACTCATGAAACAGCAGATCCCGAATCGTTATGTTTTCCTTATCAGTACCCCGAAGAAAAGTAAGATAACGTGATGCATTATCAGTCAGCTTAAGTTCGCCGTTGTCATACAGTTTCATGATAGCGAGTAATGTCCCTGTTGTCTTCGAAAGAGAAGCCAAATCATACATAGTGGAAGGGGTTACCTTTTTCTCTTCCTTGTATGTGTAGTATCCAAAACACTTATTATAAACAGGTTTACCGTCTTTCATAACCAATACCTGACACCCTGGAAGAGCTCTATCCTTAATGCCATTCTTAACAATAGAATCAATGCGGTTTAAATATGCGGATTTCATCACGACATTATCAGACGAATAATAAGTAAGACTGGAATTATTGTCGCTTCTGTCTGTCTTAGATAATGAGTTATTCGCAGTGGTACGGGCATAAATATTATTCCCTGATTGGTTCATCAGGATCAGGCAAAATAGAAAGAGGAGTAATATGAATATTCTTTTTTTCATTTCAACAACGGTTGTAGTGATAAATATAAGAGCATATGATCTGGGACAGCTTTTGTTTTTTCCATCCTTTCAACTTGTTGTAGGTTGAGTCCGATAATATTCCGATAAGGTTGAAACATAAAGACAATCCGATTAAAACGCCTGATACAAATGCCGGCGTTGACGTAAAACGACCCAAAGCAAGATTCAGAATTAATGCCGAGATACCGATTCTTACCTCAATTCTCATAATGCTCAATTGATGTTTCTACAAATTTTATTGCCTGCTCTCCTCCATAAGCTACGTCTAAACATATACTTATGAAAGCGATAAATGCAGATTTAAAGTTCCTGCGAAAAAATTCTCCTTTTCGCAGTGCAAATATACAAAATAGCAGCTGATTAATTGGATTGTTTTTTGCAATAGAATTTGCAAATTCGATGTGAAAAGAAAACGGAAATAAATTGCCAAGGCTTTAACTGTCTAAATCACGACTCTCTCAGACTAAATGATTCAACAGATTGTATTCTCTCATCCCTAGTTTGGCAAACTATACGCTACAATCAACGAGTATTAAAATGCACGAATTACCAATGAACCCCTTGATTACATAATGCCTTTGTTACAGGCTGGTTTTCATTGCTAATCGAAATATTTCTTAATAATATCTATCATTATTTCTTTTGTCAAGGGTTTTGTAATGTAGTCAGATACAAAACTCCATGCTTTTGCTCTTGATATATCATCATTATTATCTGAAGAAGTCAGCATAATAATGATTACCTTGCTTTGTAATTCTTTATCAAGTCGTTCGTATTCTTGAAGAAAATCCCAACCATTCATGCCTGGCATATTGATATCCAAAAAGATCAGATCAGGAAGCATGTTTTTATTCACTTTCTGTGATCTTAGATATTTCAGTGCTTCCAATCCAGTGTTTTTTTCTATTACAACTATTGCCGAGTTGTTTTTTTTTATCTCTCTTTCATGAAAGAAATTATCATTCTGGTCGTCATCAACAAGCATGACACACTTCAATTTGTTTTTCATACTATTATTTGTTATTCTTCACACTAAGAACGTATGAAACTCATCCCGAATATCGGGACTCGTTTCATACCGTTAAAGTTTTGAATATTGTGAAATAAAAGGTAGAACCTTTTCCTAATTCAGATTCAATCCAGATTTCTCCTTGATGCAATTGAACAATCTTTTTACAGTAAGCAAGACCTATTCCCTTGCCCTCAAATACTTCTTCGGTATTGTGCAAACGCTGGAAGATATCAAAGACACGATCAAAATAGGTCGGGTCGATTCCAATTCCATTGTCACTTACTGAGAATCTGAAGTTTTCGTTTATTTCTTCAGAGCGGATTTGAATTTCGGGGTGGGAACCCTTTTTCTGGAATTTAATTGCATTCGTAATGAGATTCTGGAATATCTGACGGAATTCAATTTCATATACATTCAGTTTCGGCATTTCTGAAACTTCGATGGTTGCATCGGAAGATTTTATAATATCTGTTAGGTCTGATATCACAGAATCAATTATTTCTTTACAATCAACATAGCTTAATTTTTTGTCAACACCTAATCGCGAAAAGTGTAAAAGAGAGTTGATTAGAATAGTCATTCTCTTTGTTGAATCATTTATTATTCGAAGGTATTCTATTGCTTTTTCATCTAGCTGTGCTGAATAATCCTCACTGATTATCTGTATAAAATTAGCAATTGTACGAATCGGTTCTTTAAGTTCATGGGAAGCTATATATGCAAATTGTTTTAGTTCTTTGTTTGCATATACAAACTGCTCAAGCTCTTTGTTAATAATAACTAAATCTGCTGCACGTTTTTCTTTTTCCACATTTTGAAAGGCAAGTTTATCATTGGCAACGACCAACTCTGCTGCACGTTTTTCTTTTTCCACATTTTGAAAGGCAAGTTTATCATTGGCAACGACCAACTCTGCTGCGCGCTTTTCATTCTCTATATTTTGAAAGGCAAGTTCTTGGTAAGCCAAGGATAGCTCATCAGACATTGCTTTATTTGCATTGATTAAATTGGCTACTTGCTTTTTTTTCTCTGCATTTTGAATAAAAAATTCTTTTTTTGAATTGATTAATTCATCTATCATTTCTTGGTGAGCAACAAGTATTTTTGATGCCAGTTCTTGATTTTCAAGAATTAACTCATCTAATTTATTTCTTTTTCCCATATTCTGTGAAGATAAAGTTATAACAAAATTACAATGAAAAATTGCATTGTATTCACTCATCTTTATTATTTCTGATTAATCTGCTTAATCAAAGTTCAGACAATTATGAGTTCAAAGTGAAAGTGGGAGCAAGTGTGCTTCCTAATACAAATAACCTGCCAGTGCTAATAGGTACTGAACTTTATTGATTCTTGGTTTCTTTTAAAATTACATCATGAGCTCCACCTTCAATTATGCTTGTTGATGATACTAAGGTTATTTTTGCTTTTGATTTTAAATCCGATATAGTTGTTACTCCGCAACTACACATTGTGGATTTTATTTTTCCTAAGGTGATTTCCAGATTATCTTTTAATTTGCCGGCATAAGGGACATAACTATCAACTCCCTCTTCAAACTTTAGACTATTACTTCCTCCCATATCGTATCTCTCCCAGTTTCGGGCACGATTAGAACCCTCACCCCAATACTCTTTTACATAACGACCTCCAACCATTAATTTTTTAGTGGGACTTTCATCAAACCGGGCAAAATATCTTCCCATCATAATAAAATCCGCACCCAGAGACAAAGCAATAACCATATGGTAATCATGAACAATTCCACCATCTGAACAAATTGGAATATAAATTCCTGTTTTGGCAAAATATTCGTCACGAGCTTTGGCTACTTCAATGATAGCAGTTGCCTGACCTCTACCTATCCCTTTCTGTTCTCTTGTGATACAAATTGAGCCTCCACCAATGCCAACTTTCACAAAATCAGCACCTGCTTCTGCCAGATAAATAAAGCCTTCCTTATCAACAACGTTACCTGCACCAATTTTAATTGAATCTCCATAATTATTTCTCACAAACTCTATAGTTTCCTTTTGCCATTCTGAAAAACCATCAGAAGAATCAATACACAATACATCAACCCCGGCATTAACCAGAGCAGGTACTCGCTCTAAATAATCCCTTGTATTTATACCGGCACCTACAATCAATCGTTTTTGAGCATCTAACAATTCATTCGGATTCTCATTATGATTATCATAGTCTTTTCTAAATACAAAGTATCTTAATCGTTGATTTTCATCTATGACAGGAAGTGTATTTAACTTGTTCTTCCAAATAATATCGTTAGCCTCATTCAAAGTTATCCCCAAATTACCAGTAATCAATTTAGAAAATGGTGTCATGAATTCTGTTGTCTTTTTGTTCAAATCATCTCTATGTGGACGATAATCTCTGCCTGTAATAATTCCCAGCAACCTACCATTTGGAGAACCATCATCCGTTATTCCAATGGTAGAAAAACCGGTTTTTTCTTTAAGTTCAACCACATCCTTTAATTTATGCTCTGGCGTTAAGTTTGCATTACTTACAACAAATCCTGCTTTAAATTTCTTCACTTTACTTACCATATCTGCTTGCTTATCTATCGTTTGTGAACCAAAAATAAAAGACAATCCCCCATTTCTGGCTAAAGCAATAGCTAAATTGCTATCGGAAACTGATTGCATAATTGCAGATGCGAATGGAATGTTAAGTTCTATATCAGGGGTATACCCTTTATAAAACTTTACTAACGGCGTTTTTAGGTTGACTTTATCCGGATAACAATCTTTTGATGTTAATCCAGGTATCAATAAATACTCATCAAATGTTCTTGAAATGTCATTAATAATTTGAGCCATTGTATTTTATTTTAATATTCATGTTTATATGCTTCTCTTAGGCTTCTCTGTTTACATTTATCTGAATCAGAACCAAAGGTCACTGACCAAAGGAAGATAATTATCAGAATTCTGTAAATTCAATCATTCTGTAAAGTTTGATTTTGACAATGAGCGATAAAGTGAAAGTAGAAGTCCCGCTCATGCGGAACAGGAGTTTCTCTATCCCGTCACGCTTGCTATTACAAATACTGATGTTAGCGGTTCGTTGTTCTTTTCGTCAATTTTCAGATTAAGTTTAATGATGAAAGCCTTGTTTCCAATTGGCTTGAATTTTCATAATGGATTCCATGCAAACCAATTTGTTCGGCAATTCTGACGTTATTTATGTTGTCGTCGATAAAAATAGTATTCTCTGCTTTTAAATTATACCTGTCAAGCAACAAATAATAAATTTGTTTATCTGGCTTAATCATCTTTTCTTGTCCTGAAACAACAATACCGTCAAACTCTTTAAAGAAAGAGAACCTCTTGTATATAACCGGGATGGTTTCCGCAGACCAATTTGTCAAGCCATAGACTTTATATTTCGCTTTTAATTTATATAGCAATAATACAGTTCCAGGAATATCACTTTTAAGCATCGTTTCCCACTTGTCGTAGAAAATCTGTATCATAGAATAATACTCTGGAAATTTGTTTTGTAACAAAACTGTACCTTCTGAAAGCGAACGTCCCCTGTCTTGTTCTGAATTCCATTCTTCTGAACAAATGTTTTTAAGAAAGTATTCCATTTCATTATCATCTTGAAAAAGGTCTTTGTAAAGATACCTTGGATTCCAATCCACTAAAACACCACCGAAATCAAAAATTATGTTTTCTATTTTCATCTTAAGTTATGCTGAAACCTCTAAATAATTACTTCTGCGGCTAAAACAACACTTTCATTGTAACCGTCGCCTGTCGTTCTCGATTTCTAATTGGGTACAAAGTTAATAAATTTTGTTTGTTTGTTTTGGAAGAGTAGGTCGTCCCCCCCCTGATAGTAAACCCGCTAAGACGGAATCTTCTCTCTCCTAAACAACACTGAAAAAGAGATTTAATACAACATGAACTTCATGCTGGGTCGTCCCGACCGCACAAAATCATTGGTATGCGTTGGCGGTAGTTCTTTCAAGTATCTATTTTGTTTATCGCATCGGAACAAACAGTTGCTTTTCTTTTTTACAAATCAACTGAATTGTCCATTTACCCGATTGAGCCGATGGAGGTAGTCCTCCACCCGGGGACAGCCATTGGCCGGCCATATAAAAGTTTTTAAGTTGAGGAAGCTGCATTTTCAGAGATTTCAACATATTTTCATTCGATGGCAGAAAGCCTTCATAAGCCCCGTCTTTTACTCCCGTGTACCTGACATCGGTTTTGGGAGTTGCCACATCAATCACCTCAATAAACTCTGTGATACCAGGATATTCTTTTTCAAGACAGGCTGTGGCATCTTTCTGTATCTGAATCTTTTCGGCTTTGTATTCTTTTTCTTCCAGATTTTCCCATAACTTCCAGGGACTGTCATACCTCAGTATTATGGTTGTTTTCCCTTCGGGCGCCATGGTGTTGTCAAAGGAGTAATTCATTACCGAATATCCGTTATCCAATTTTGTTTTACCAATTGTCATCTCTTTTGAAATATGAATGGTAACCGGCGAATCTGACTGTATGACTTTATTTATCCCGAATGAAACCTGTACAAGAGGTGTGAAAAGCTCCCAGTTCTTGTACGCGAAATCAATTTCCTTCGAGATATATTTTGCATCCAACATTTTAAAGATTGTCGAATATCCGTCGGCTGCACTGATGACGTAATCTGCCACAACAGAAGTTCCATCGTTTAGTACTACTCCTTTTGCAACATCATTTTCAACAATGACTTTTTCCACTTTCGTGTCGTATGATAATTTTCCACCAAGTCTTATGAATTTTTCAACCATTCGATGAGCCAACGGATAAGACCCTCCCTTAATGTAACCGGCATTTTTCTGATTAAACCAACCCAGCATAAATATAAACGCTAATGCCGAAAAATTCCGCTCGCCATATAATGCATAGAAAATCAATTTTATCCGTTCGTTTTTAAAATCCAGTTTGTCGAAATATTCTTTGCAGGTCAACTTTCCGAATTTTCGAATCACATTAAATACCGGAAGCATTTGGGGTAATATTTTTATATAATCGAACGGACTACGCAATTCTGGAGCTAATGCAAAGGGTTCAAGCAAAGCACTTTTTCGCATATCGGAACACATCTTTTGAATGAATGCTTTGTCTTCGGGAGCTATTTCAAAAAGGTATTTTTCCCAACGATCGATATTTGAATAGATGATGAATTCATTACCGTCATCATCCAAAATCCGCGAATGAATTTCGTGGTCGATGATTTCAGTTTCGTTATTTATTACATTTGTTTCTTTCCAAATTTCATGGAAAGCACCTTTTGAAGTTCCTACCAACCAGTGCAGACAATAGTCAAAACGATATCCCTTACGGTTCCATGCTGTACATTGCCCGCCGGCTACTGTATGCATTTCAATAATTTCCGTATCAAAGCCATTCATTGCAGAATAAATGCCGGCAGATAGACCAGCAATTCCACCTCCTATTATCACTATTTTTTTACTCATAGGTAATACTGTTTTAGTTTAGAATATTATATCTGTATGCTGTATTGGTTGATTGAACATTTCCCATGCTGATGAGGAGCTTCGTGCCGTAGCTTCACTCTGTCCAGTCAGGTTATCGGTCATTTTCTCCTTCCATTTGATGAAGGTTGACTGTTTTGTTGAACCGGTTGTCTTGAAGGAGCAGAAGTACGAATTTGTTGTGGTTCTGGTCGTGGCCGTGGATCTGGTTTTGGTTTTGGTTGCAATTTCGGTTGTTGTGTCCAGGTATTTTGTTGATATTGTTGCGCATTTCTCATCTGATTCGAATTTACTACTTGTCGTGATGAATTAGAACTTCTTGCTTGTATGTTCGTGTTTTCAGGTCTTGTTCCATTATTATTTGGCTGAGGATTCACATAGGTAGGTTGTTGTCCGGCTTTTAAACGATCGGGTATTATAACTGCCGGCCTCTTAACAGGCGTTGCCACATTTTCCGGAACAAAACTTGTTCTTGAATTCTTCTGCATTAATTGACGATTAGAAATGTCTGAAGATAGAAAATAATAATTACTCGACGTTCTTTGTATATATGCAGATCGCTTGATTTTTTGTTTTTGATTTTTACTATTATATTTTTTCCAGTTTACCTCCATTTGAGCGTACTCTCTAAATCGCTCAACCCTGTTGGATTTATCAATATCCCAATCATTCGTAACTATATCTTTGTTCCTGCTTCTCCAATCGTTCACCCGACGACTTATGCTGTTATAATTCATCGATTCGCGGTGCTTATCATAGTAATTGTAATAATTGTTTGATAACTCGGCGTATCTGGAAAAATGCTCCGGATGATAAAAGAACCAATCCATGAAATAGGCAGAGGGAAGTCCAAAGAAAACAGCGCGTCTACCCGCACCAAAATAAAATCCCCAATCGTACCAGTAGGGATAAGGATTCCATGAATTATGAGGATACCACGAAGGATAGCCAAGCCACCAGTCATATGGATTCAAGCTGTAATCTGTAACATCCGGTGTCAAAACAGCATTATAATCGTCTGACTGGTAACCATTCTCCTGAGCATATTCCTGTGATGCATCAATATATTCCTTCTGTGCCTTTGGATCTGCATTCATGCTTTGTTTCCAGTCATCGACATCCTGTATGTTTTTTTGAGTTAATACATAATTTAACGAATCTGTTTTATGTAAAATTCTTTCGGAATTCTTTTTATAATAATTTCCTACAAGCACGGTATATTGCATATTCTCATTCAAAATACTCAATACTTCAGGCATTTGTATCATTTTCTGGAAAACATTTTTTGCTTCGGGATAATACGTGCTCAATGAAGACTCAAAATCTGATTCATAACTTTGATTCATCTTATCAATCTGAACAAGCAGATCATAATTCTTTTTTTGCTCTTCCAAAGCTGATTTACGTATTTCCTGAGGATAATTTAATAATACGGCATTGATTTCAGCTTCCGTCTTTTTTGGGTAAGCAGCAAGATCGGATATTAAACCATCATAACGGGTCAGGTTCCATATTTTTTCCTGTTCATCTTGTTTAAAAGATGAGATTAGTGTTGTGAATGCTTTTTGTGTGATCTTTTGCTTAGCACTTAGTTGAGTTATAAGTTCAGGATACTCACAGGCCTCAAATATTATTTTTCTGGTATCTGTGGGATACATTGCAATAGCATCAACCGCTTCCTGGCTTTGCTGCATTATTTGCTTGTTTGTTGACTTGTCATTACTTTGTGCAACGCATTTCATTCCTGTTGCAGTTACTAAAACCATTAAAATGATCCCATAATAAGCCTGTTTCATATCATTAATATTAAATTAGCACATTTGAAAGTCAAATTTATTGTTGTTCCGATTCTTTAGGTTATTAGCCTTTATTCAAATTAATAAACCACTCGCTGAAGCTTGACTTTTCCATTTTTATCCGAATCATGATTTACTCAGATTAAAGAATTCGGAAGATTTCAGAGTATCTGTATTATCTGATTAATCCGCTAAATTAAAGTTCTGACAATTTACCATATAGGCTAAACAAAGATAAGCCAAGTCAGGATTGTAACGATATAACTTAAAAAATTCACAACGAACACTATTTTCAATAACGGCATAAATGATAATCTGGTTTTATCAGGATTTCTAATACCTAAATAATAAAATGGCAATTCGACAAACAAAGTTACAATAAAGGCAATGCCTGTATAAGCAAACATGGCCTTGGAAAAAATTCCATTTTCATATGACCGTATCATGTTAAGCTTTGACGGATCAAGGAAATAACATGAAATCAGAAAACCAGCTATGGCAGAAACATAATTTGCACAAATGATAATTAGATAGCTTACTTTTTTCTTAAATAATTTATTAACCAGGAATGATTCCAAAACTCCAAGAAACAAGTTACCTAAAATTAATTGATAAAGTGCTACAAATGTGATAGGCGTTATTGCATTGAGAAGAATCATTTCAGTGTTCATTTGCATATATCCGCATTATGTTCACTTTTTATAAGCATTATATAATACACCGCATCCAACTGATGCATCTCTCATTATTATTGAATCATTAGAATAGGTTACATAATACCAGGAGCTATTTGTAACACTATCCTTTTCATCTGGTTTAAGCTTTATTTCAAATTGAGAATTGTTTTGCGCAACAATTTCAATTTTACCGGTCTCTATGAGTCTGTTATCTTTTACCATTCCGTAAATACCATACTTTTTAATTTCCAAATAGTCATAAGTCGGACTTATTTTTCCCGGACCCCCAACAATACCAGCATCGGAATAAATATATAAGAATTGCCATTGTCCATACAATCTCAAATTACTATCGGTGAAAATCTCAGCTTGATAGTATTTAGTATCCGGAATTGTATCAATTAGTAAAACTGATGTTTTTACTGATTCACTATTGCAAGAAAACAATAAGAATAAAATCAACATGTACCCAACTTTTTTCATACATAAATATTTTTTTATTAAAGGACTTACAAAACTCGCCCCTAACACCGGAACTTGTTTTATAATGAATTTTCTATTTATAGATGAAAAAAACATTCATTTAGTTGCATTCTTTTTAGCTTGCGTATATCGATCGAGTCTATTAACACTGGCGACTTGTTGTAGCTTCTCTCTTTATCTTTGTCTGAATCAGAACCAAAGGTCACTGAACTAAAGGGAGGTAATTTTGTAAATTCAATCATTCTGTAAATTCTAATTCTGACAATGAGCGACAAAGTGAAAGCGGGACTAAGTGCGATTAACCCATAGCGCTAATTGACATGTATTGTGTGCATTCTTTCTCTTTGATTTTATTTTCTAATTTGATATTCATATGAGCATTCAATCTTTTTAGGAAGATCATTTTCGTTGGAGTCAGTAAAAAGTATTTTTATGGTTTTCTTTTTCAAAGATCCATCTGAATTATAGTCAAAGTAGAGCACATAATAAAATGATTCATTAGTTTCTATCACTCTACCAAATTTATCGTATCTCCAATAAAATGGTCTATTTGAAGTTGCAGGGTCTATTCTTTCAATTTCTTTTTTGTCTTTATATTTGTGTATAACAGTATTGAATATGGTCGTGTCGTTTTCATATTCTTTCTGAAGCATTTCTGTGCTGTCATTGTTGTATGTATACTCAATCTTTTTTGCCCTTATACCACCTTCATTCCAAAGCTCTTTTGTTTTAATACCATAACCATTGTAAAAGACAATCTCAGTGGTATCTTTATTGTCGCCTTCCAGTTTAATGGTTTTCTTAAGTGTTCCATTTAGATTGTAATCAAGAAAAGTTTTCCATACAAATAACTTTTTGCCATCAAGAGAGCTATAAACATAATCAGTATAACTAAGAATTTGACCAGAGTGATTTAGTTCAAATTCTGTTGAGCTTTGGAGCTTATTATTCTTATAGGTTTCAATGCTTTTAATTCTATTTGTTGGTTGTTCGTATATAAATTCCTTCTTTTCTGCAATTTGCCCCTGTTGGTCAAATTGGGTAATTGTCGAAGGGAAACCATCTTTAAGAAATTGTTGTTCTGAGAGTTTAGTTTTGTTTCCTTTCTTTTCTGATTGAAATTCAGTTATACTACTGAATTTCATATTTTGCAATAAGCTTTCAGAAGTTGTCAGATTAATATAATGGTCATAGTCAAACTGGGCAAATGTTTGAACTGATATTAAGAATAGAAAAGTCGATAAAAGTACTTTCATTGTGTTTATTAAAAAAACTGTTGCTAACGATCGAGTCTATTAACACTGACAACTTGTTGTAGATTAATTATTTACATTTTATGAACCAAGATTCGCTCAGATTAAATGATTCAGCAGATTGTATTCATTCATCTTTTGTTTCTGATTAATCTGTTTAATCCGCTAATTCAAAGTTCTGACAATTTTCCAATCTTCCAAAAACACCCCAACAGGGCTGAATTAATCTATGAGTTTACTGTAAAGTGCTGCTTTGAAATCCTAGTAATTGGCGTACTTTATCTGCATTATTCTTTGTTGTCAGATGCTCCAATAATAATAAAGCAACATCAACCGCTGTTGATGGATTCCAAGATGTAATCATATTATCATCCATTACAATAGGTTGATTTACCACATTAACACCAAATCCATGCAACGCTTCCCGTCGAACAGCACTATTGTATGTTGTGCCCTTTTTATCTTTTAAAACGCCACTTTTCCCCAACGGTAAAGCCCCGACACAAATAGATGCAATAATTTTATTTTTAACTCTAAAACAACGAATTAAATCAAGAAATTTATCATTATAAGCATCGTTATAAAAACCATATTCCTCAAATCCACCTGGAATAGCCAATGCATCAAATGAGTTAACATCAATATTGTCAACTAAATAATCGACAATAAACCTCTGGTTAAAAGAACTTTTAATTTCTTTTTTTAATCCACAAGTAAACAATTCAGTAGAACAATCCCCTTCAACAAGATTCCAGCCAATCACATCAATGAATACGCTTGCTTCAAATGTTTCAAATCCATCGGCTAATAACAATAATACTTTTTTCATTTGAATATGTTTTATCTTTACACTATGGTCATATGGAACTCGTTTCATACGTAAGTTTTCCATTAATGTCATTTTGAATAATTGGCCATACCACCCGAGTCTAATAACACTGGCGACTTGCTGTTGCTTCTCTATTTACCTTTGTCTGAATCAAAATTCTGTGAATTCAATCATTCTGTAAATTCTGATTCTGACAATGAGTAACAAAGTAAAAGCGGGAGTTCCACCCAAACATGACTAAAAGCGAATACGCCTTCTTTTCATACTGTCAAACTCTATTCCCCTCCGTTGATTTTTAGGTGATTAGTTTTCCCTTTGCAAATATATTGTTTTTCATTTACAAACTCTCATAGAAATGTTTTATATCGTGAGGTATTTTTTATTTTAAAGTGTAATTCCTCAATCATTATTAATTCTCATCCATCAAATGGGTCGTCCCTGTTTATCCCGATTTGAGCATCCCAAACATTTGCGAAGTAGGGGACAGCGTGATGTTGTTTCGTATCTAACACAAAAACAACAAATTAAATCGTATATGATGGCTGTTAGAAAGGAAAGAATTGCTAAAAAAAATGGTATCGACCCGATTGTATTTACTTTCGTCCCGATTCAATATTCAACAGACCGATTGTGGGTCTGTTCAATAAACTGTGTCAAAAAGGGAAAAAGCATTACTTTTATAACACAGAAAATGGATATGAGAAAAGGGAATACACCCAAGCGGGAGATTAACTCAATAACAGGAGTTAATCATGTTGATTGCCAGAATTAGCACATTGCATGATTTCCGAAAAATGCAACACAGTTGGTTTTCCGGCAGGATTCTTGCTTACATAAACCATGGCTTTGGCCAATTTATCCACCGGCATACTCCTGTATTTCATGGAAGATCCTATCAGAACCGGATCAATTATTTTCATCATACCGGAAGCAATCTTCTCAACAAATCTATACTCTTTCCGCTTCCCCATCAAAAGACCCGGCCTAAAATGAAAAGCTGCATTAGAGAAGTATTTCTCTGTGCCGTTTTCCATCTCAGCTTTCGTTTTCAAATAGAATCCACCTTTCAGATTTGCCCCGACACTTGAAACATTCAGCATCCTCTTAACCCCGTTCTCTGAAGCGATTTTGGCAAAACTTACGGGTAAATCCCTGTCAATACGTTGTTGTTCTGCCTGGCTACCGGCTTGTTTTATAGTTGTGCCCAAAGCATTAAACAAAACATCTCCTTGAATTTCAGAACTTAAAGGATCTATATCTTTCAATGGGCTTATTATTTCTTTCAGCCTTGGATTAAGTATCCCGGTAGATTTCCGTACAAAGATTCTCACTTCCGAAAAGTCGTCATCATTCAAAACTTCTTTCAAAATCAAGTTACCCACTAAACCGGTTGCACCTATTATGATTGCTTTCATTTGTAAATAATTTTGTTTTTAAAGGACAAATGGAATCCCCTGTTGCTTTATTTTAACTTCGTTGATCTTCGATTCATGTCTATTGGTGTTTGGTAAAACATGGGGATTTCATACAAATTTATTTTACTCGTTTACACGATGAATATATAAAACTCACTACCTTATGCCTGATTTTTAATGGCCTGTAAAATGGAATACGATTCGCTGATGCTATGAATCGAAGAAATGACAATGGAGCGTTTTCCTTTCACTTCTCGCAACTGACACCGGCGTGGATTATGGGAAATATACGTCAGTAACTTCCCAAAAATATCAGATTGATAATAAGCCGATTGTGCATTAGAGACCAAATAAGCAATCCACTTATCATTTTTCAGTATCATTTTCTCGAATCCAAAACTCTTAGCCAACCAACGCAGGCGAACGACCTGTATCAATTCAATGCCCTGAGGAGGAATCTTACCAAACCGGTCGACTAATTCCTTTTCAAAACCAGCTAACTCAATTTCGTTATTCATGTTATCCAATTGACGGTACAAATTCATCCGTTCGGAAACACTCTCGATATAATCCATCGGAAACATCATTTCAAAATCGGATTCAATCTGACAATCACCGACATAATCGACGGAAGTTTCCTGTTGTTCGGCCACTTCGCGGTAGAGATCCGAAAACTCCTCGTCACGTAACTCCTGTACAGCTTCGTTCAAAATCTTCTGATAGGTTTCGTAGCCCAGTTCGGCGATAAAACCACTTTGTTCGGCGCCTAACATGTTGCCTGCTCCTCGAATATCCAAATCCTGCATGGCAAGATGAAATCCGCTTCCCAAATCGGAGAAATTTTCAATAGCTTGCAACCGTCGTCTTGCTTCAGGTGTCAACAACCCTTCCGCCGGGGCGAATAAATAACAGAAAGCCTTCCGGTTGCTTCGCCCGACACGTCCCCGCAACTGGTGCAGATCACTCAATCCAAACTGATGCGCCTGGTTGATGATGATGGTATTGACGTTTGGCATATCTATTCCCGACTCGATAATGGCTGTGGCAATCAATACATCATATTCATAATCAATGAAATCAAGGATGACGTGTTCCAACTTATCAGGAGCCATCTGACCATGACCCACAGCAACCCTCACTCCTGGAACTAAGCGCTTCACCAACGCTTCCATTTCATAAATGGAATGAATCCGGTTATGCACAAAGAATACTTGTCCGTTGCGTTCCATTTCAAAACGGATTGCATCGCGAATCATATCTTCATCAAAAGTATGCCACTCGGTATGAATCGGATAACGATTGGGAGGAGGCGTATTGATAATCGACAAATCGCGGGCACCCATCAACGAGAACTGCAACGTCCGCGGAATAGGTGTCGCCGTCATGGTTAATGTATCCACATTCACCTTCAATTGCCGTAACTTCTCTTTCACCGAAACTCCGAATTTCTGTTCTTCATCAATGATGAGCAAACCCAGATCTTTGAAATGAACACTGCTCCCGATCAACTTATGCGTACCGATCACAATATCAATCTTCCCCTCTTTCAAACGCTGTAAAAGCTCTTTCATGGCAACCGAAGAGCGCGCACGGCTCATATAATCGACTGTACAGGGGAAATCCTTTAACCGTTCGCTGAACGTACGGAAATGTTGCGCCGCCAACACCGTCGTTGGGACGAGGACAGCCACTTGTTTGCCATCTGTCGCCGCTTTGAATGCAGCACGAATAGCCACTTCGGTCTTTCCAAACCCGACATCGCCACACACCAACCGATCCATCGGAAGCTCCGACTCCATATCCTGTTTCACGTCAGCCGTCGCCTTTGTTTGGTCAGGGGTATCCTCATAAATAAACGAAGCCTCCAATTCCTGTTGCAAATAACTGTCGGGAGCAAAGCGAAAGCCCTGTTCCGCACGTCGCCGGGCATACAATTGAATCAACTCACGCGCAATATCCTTGACTTTCTTCTTCGTTCGTTCTTTCAGATGCTCCCATGCTCCGGAACCTAATTTATTGATACGTGGCTGCTCGCCTTCTTTTCCTTTATATTTTGAGATGCGGTGCAAGGAATGGATGCTTACAAAGATCATGTCGTCATCTTTGTAGAGCAACTTAATCATTTCCTGACGTTTCCCGTTGACATCGGTTGTCATTAATCCGCCAAACCGACCAATGCCATGATCGATATGTACGACATAATCGCCAATGTTCAACTGATTCAACTCTTTGAGTGTCATCACCACCTTGCCTGTCCGCGCACTGTCGGAACGCAACGAATAACGATGAAACCTGTCGAAAAGCTGATGATCCGTGTAGACACAAACTGACAAATCGTGATCGATAAACCCTTCGTGAAGCGTTTTTATCACGGGCGTGAAATCGATATGATCGCCACGATCATGAAAGATAGCCACTAACCGATCATGTTGTTTTTTGCTGTCGCTGGAAACATAGATACGATAGCCCTCCTCCAGTTTTTGAAGGAAATGTTGACTTACTAAATCAAAATTCTTATGAAACGGAGGTTGCAAAGAGGTATTAAACTGAACGACAGAGGCGGATGGAAATGCTGTTTGAGTACTTAACTCCAAAGTCCGAAAAGGGGTCACCTTTTCATCCATATCCGTTCCGTTGATTAAACGTGACGCTAAATTCGGCACTGTTTCGGATGATTCATTAGCCTTTACCAACGCGTCATCATACAAACTATTCATGCGTTGATGCACAAACGAATAGTTTGAGAAAAGCAAAAAAGTATCCGGTGACATGAGTTCAAAAAAAGAGATCTTTTCCGCGTTCGTCTCCTTCTTTAAGTCAGAGACTATGGAAACGGAGGGCTGGGGCTCTTTAGAAAGTTGATTCTCAATGTCGAAAGTGCGGATTGTCTCAATCTCTTTCCCGAAAAAATCGATCCGGTATGGCCATTCGCTTGAAAAAGAAAAAACATCCAGGATGCTTCCTCTTATTGAAAACTGACCTGGTTCGTAGACAAAATCCACCTGGTTAAAACCATATTCCATCAACAAATCGATCACAAAGTCAGTATCGATCTTTTCACCGACATGCAACGTTAATGTATGATCATTTAATCCATTCGCATCGATCACTTTTTCAAGCAACGCATCAGGATAAGTTACCACGATGAATTTTTGCTGGCTGCCTGTAATCGCCTGAAGTACCTCGGTACGTAAAATCTCATTGGCGGCATCAGTCTTCCCTTGTTTCACCGTTCCCTTAAATGAGGACGGGAAAAAGAAAACCGACTCTTTATTTAATAGCTGAGTCAGATCGTGATAAAAATAACCCGCATCATCCGCATCATCCAATACAACTAACCACGTTGACTTTCGTTTCAAAAACAAAGCAGCATTCATTAACGCTCTCGAAGAACCAAGGAGGCCACTAATGTGCAGATGTTGTTCCGTGGAATTCATCCACTTTTCAACGGCAGCAAGTTGTGGATGAGAAGAATAAAACGACAATAATTCGGAAAGTTCCATAAGTGCCACAAAGGTACAAAAAAACGCATTATGCAGTTTACCCCAGTTAATCTCTTTTCTGCAACATCAAAACGTCACCAACATCACAAAGAGTGATTTTTTTACATGCGTCACACTCAGTTCACGCCAAAAAACCTACCTTTGTACACAAATAAACAACGTTTTTTCACCCTTTGAATTATTTCTTTCACATGACACGAGACAACGCTATTTTTTCGATTATCGAACAGGAACATCAACGCCAGTTAAAAGGTATTGAACTCATTGCTTCCGAAAATTTTGTAAGTGATCAGGTAATGCAAGCTATGGGCACATGGCTTACCAATAAATATGCCGAAGGCTATCCCGGTCATCGTTATTATGGCGGCTGCGAAGTTGTCGATCTCAGCGAACAACTTGCCATTGACCGGTTGAAACAACTTTTCGGCGCTGAGTATGCGAACGTTCAACCACATTCAGGCGCTCAAGCCAATGCGGCTGTCTTTTTAGCGGTTCTGAATCCCGGTGATAAGTTTTTAGGATTGAATCTTTCACATGGCGGACACCTTTCGCATGGTTCTCCTGTAAACAGTTCGGGTATTTTATATCAACCACTTGCTTACAACGTTCGCGAAGATACCGGACGTGTGGATTATGATCAGATGGAAGTGGTGGCTCTTCGTGAACATCCGAAACTCATCGTAGGTGGTGCTTCCGCTTATTCCCGTGACTGGGATTATGCAAGAATGCGTGCTATTGCCGATAAAGTCGGCGCATTGCTGATGATTGATATGGCACACCCTGCAGGACTTATTGCAGCGCATCTTCTTGAAAATCCACTAAAATACGCTCATATTGTTACTTCTACGACGCATAAGACACTGCGTGGCCCACGTGGCGGCATTATCCTGCTGGGAAAAGACTTTGAAAACCCATGGGGAAAGAAGACACCAAAAGGAGAGACGAAGAAGATGTCTTCCCTACTCGACTCAGCAGTTTTCCCGGGTATTCAGGGAGGTCCGCTTGAACATGTGATCGCAGCAAAAGCTGTCGCTTTCTACGAAGCACTTCAACCATCCTTCTCCGAGTATCAACAACAGGTTCAAAAAAATGCAGCCGTCATGGCAAAAGCGTTTATGGATAAAGGATATCATATCATCTCCGGAGGTACCGACAACCATTCCATGCTTATTGACCTGCGCACCAAGTTTCCCGACCTAACAGGAAAAGTAGCCGAAAACAGTTTGGTAAAAGCAGATATCACGGTCAATAAAAACATGGTACCTTTCGATAGCCGTTCTCCTTTCCAAACCTCAGGTATTCGTGTAGGCACACCTGCCATCACGACACGGGGAGCAAAGGAACCCTTTATGGAAGAGATTGTTGAACTGATCGATCATGTATTGCAACATCCCGATAATGAAAACGAACTGACGATTGTTCGCCAAAAAGTCAACTCCTTAATGACCGTATATCCTTTATTTGCCTACTAAAAACAACATGGAGAGAAGTTACTGGCATAACAGTACTTCTCTCCTCATGATTTGATGATCATATCCTAATGATTGAACGCACCTTCCTTCTTAACGAATCAGTCGATCCGGTTATCTTCTTCGGCGTAAACAACGTCAACATACAACTGATAAAGAACCTGTTTCCAAAACTCAAGATCATTGCACGCGGTAACGTGATCAAAATATTGGGCGATGCTGAAATGATGACCGATATTGAGGATGCGATGGTGAAGCTTCAAAACTACTGCTCCGAATACAATCTTCTTACTGAAGAAGCCATTATCGACATTGTAAAAGGAAATGCGCCCGTAGAGGTAAAACAGGAAAATCTGATCATTCATGGGATGAACGGCAAAATCATTTCCGCGCGAACACCTAATCAACAATTGTTGGTGGAAGCTTTTTCAAAAAGTGATTTATTGTTTGCCATTGGCCCTGCCGGATCAGGAAAAACTTATACTGCTATTGCTTTGGCTGTCCGTTCCTTAAAAAACAAAGAGGTCAAACGCATTATTCTTAGCCGTCCTGCAGTGGAAGCCGGCGAAAAGTTAGGTTTCTTGCCCGGCGACATGAAAGAAAAGATAGATCCTTATTTACAACCTCTCTATGATGCGCTTCAGGACATGATTCCAGGAGCCAAGCTTAAAGATTATATGGATTCAGGGGTGATACAGATTGCACCATTAGCATTTATGCGGGGAAGGACATTAAATGATGCCGTCGTCATTCTTGATGAAGCACAAAACACGACCACTCAACAGATCAAAATGTTTCTGACACGTATGGGGGTCAATTGCAAGGTCATTGTCACAGGTGATATGACTCAAATTGATTTGCCCTATTCTCAAAAATCCGGATTAATTGATGCCCTGGAAGTGTTGCGACATGTAAAAGAGATTGCTATCGTCGAATTCAATATCAAAGATATTGTGCGTCACCCGCTTGTCAGGTTGATTGTTGATGCGTATGAAAAACGCTCTGAAGGATTCAAACAATCAAAAAGTGCGGAAGCAAAACAGAAAACGGAATGATAGTTTTATAATCCAACGCGTTGCACTGAATTCATTCCTTTTATTTTCATCATTTTAAAGCAGAGGTTATTCACGTCATCGGTTCCGTGAACAAAGACATGCAAACTGCCTGAGAAAATACCGGCATCAGTTTCGATATTGATGCTTTGAATGTTCACGGAATATTCATCTGTAATAACATTCGTGATTTCCCGAAGCATTCCCAACCGATCAATTCCTTTCATTTCGAGTGTCACGGCAAACGATTTTTCTTTGTGCATCGCCCATTCTGCCGAAATAATCCGGTCTCCATGACTTGCTTGTAATTTGACAGCTTCCGGACATTGCCGTTTGTGCACAACGACAACTTCATTATCATCGATATATCCCACAATATCATCACCGGGAATGGGTAGACAACATGACGCTATGCGAAAAGTTTTTGCAGAAGTTTCATCTGTCAACTGAAACGTTTTCTTACGATCAATCTTTTTATTCTTTTTAATCAAAGGAACCGTTTTATTATCCGAATTTCCAAATTGAAGGGTGACAAACTTCTTCAAAAGATTCTTTGGTTTAACCTTAAAAACCTTCTTGGATATATCCGTAACATCAATCAATTTCTTCCCGATCTGGCGATATAATTCACGTTTATCATTCACGCTGTAATAATCGAGTAATGTTTGAATTACTTCAGGGGTAGGAGTCAGATTGACTTTTGCAAGTTCTTCTTCAATCATGCGTTGACCATGATGTGCCACCATGGTCAGTTCTTTTCTCAGAGCAAGTTCTAACTTGGTTTTAGCACGCGATGTGATAACAAAGTCGAGCCATTCGGGTTGAGGTTTCTGCATTTTTGCCGTTAATATCTCAACCTGATCGCCACTTTGCAACACATAACTAAGCGGCACCAACTTATGATTTACTTTTGCCCCGATACATTTAAACCCGATATCTGAGTGTAACAGAAAAGCAAAATCAAGTGCAGTAGCCCCCTGAGGCAGGGTTTTTATTTCTCCTTTGGGAGTAAAAACAAACATTTCAGAGGCAAATAAATTGAGCTTCACATTATCCATGAAGTCAATTGCACTTGGAGTCGGATTTTTTAATTCCACCTTTAATTCTTTCAACCAACGGTCCAATTCCGTTTCATCATCTCGTTCTCCCGTTTTATACCTCCAGTGGGCAGCTAACCCTCTTTCAGCTATCTCATTCATCTGAGTACTTCTAATCTGAACTTCAATCCATTTCCCATGAGGGCCCATCACTGTCACATGAAGTGCAGAATAACCATTAGCTTTGGGCGTACTTACCCAATCCCGGATTCGTTCAGGATGTGGTTTATAAAGTTGTGAAATGGCAGAATAAATAAGCCAGCATTGCTCTTGTTCAGTCATGCCTTCTTTTGGTTCGAACACGATACGCAATGCAAGTAAATCGTACACCTCATCAAAAGGAATGTTCTTCTTTTGCATTTTATGCCAGATCGAATAAACCGATTTGACACGTTCTTTCAATTCAAATTGAAATCCAAGTCCTTTTAATTTAGCCTGAATCGGCCCTTTGAATTCTTGATATATCTGCTCGTTTTCTTCTGCTAACGCTTCAACTAATGCGTTTATATGAGCATACGTTTCAGGATGTTCATATTGAAAGCTAAGATTCTCCAGTTCTGTTTTAATGGAGAAGAGACCTATCCGGTTTGCAAGAGGAGCATAAATATAGAGCGTTTCACCGGCAATCTTATATTGTTTAGCTGAAGGCATCGATCCCAATGTACGCATGTTATGAAGACGATCGGCAATTTTAATCAGAATTACGCGAATATCTTCCGACATGGTCAACAATAGCTTACGAAAGTTTTCTGCTTGCTCGGATACTCTCTCGCCAAAAACGCCACCAGAGATTTTAGTCAATCCATCAACAATGATGGCGATTCGTTTACCAAATAAGTTTTCAATATCTTCAATCGTATAATCCGTATCTTCCACCACATCATGCAATAATGCGGCACATATGGAGGTTGAACCAAGCCCGATCTCTTTCACAACGATACGGGCAACAGCAATGGGATGCATGATGTAGGGTTCTCCCGAACGGCGTCGAATCCCCTTGTGAGCTTGATTCGCAAAATGGAATGCTTTCTCCACCAACTCAAGTTTCTGCCGATGTGGAGATTGGCGGTAAAGATCAAGCACGTCGTTAAAAGCTGCTTGAATCATTTCCTGATCCCGCTGTTCTTGCTGTTCTAATTCAGACGCCATACATATACACTTTAAAAAATAAGGTAAATAATCACGTTACTCAACGACAAAAGCTCCCTTTTTGCGTTTCAACTGAAAGTCACGTCCCAGGTATTTTTCCCGTACAACGGCATTGCCTGCCAACTCTTCTGCGGTTCCCTGAAAAAGGATTCTCCCTTCAAATAATAAGTAAGCACGATCTGTGATGGAAAGTGTCTCGTCAACATTGTGGTCGGTAATCAAAATACCGATATTTTTATCTTTCAAATGCCAAACAATATCCTGAATATCTTGTACAGCAATCGGATCAACACCTGCAAAAGGTTCGTCCAACATAATGAACTTAGGTTCAAGAGCTAAACACCGTGCTATTTCCGTCCGTCTCCTCTCCCCTCCCGAAAGTCTGTTACCAATATTCTTACGCACGTGACTAAGGCTAAATTCCCGAATGAGGTTTTCCAATTTTTTTTCTTGATCTTCTCTCGAAAATGTACTCATTTCCAATACGGCACGAATATTGTCTTCAACGCTCATTTGCCGAAAAACAGATGCCTCTTGTGCTAAATAGCCAATACCTGCTTTTGCTCTTTTATACACCGGATATTTTGTTATATCTACATCATTCAACACAATAATTCCTTCGTTTGGTTCAATCAAACCGGTAGTCATATAAAAGGTGGTTGTTTTTCCGGCGCCATTAGGTCCCAAAAGCCCAACAATCTCACCCTGTTTCACATTAATAGAAACATGATCGACCACAGTTCGCTTACCATATTTCTTTACTAAATTCTCCGTACGAAGTACCATTTGAGTATCCATCCTTTTCTTCATTTGATTTGGAGACAAAAATAACAAATCTTTCCAAAGAATGATCTTCTCATTTTCAGAATTATCCACAAAAAGCATCATTATGAACAATCATGACTACATTTCTTGTTTTTTTAATTCTGTTTTATCAATAATCCTTCAAACGTTTTTGATCATTCACAAAAAAAAGGTCGTTTCATCCGACGATGAAACGACCTTTTAAGTAGTTGTCAATATTCTTTTAGTTCTGAGGTGGTGCCGGTTGATCGCCTTGCGATTGTTGCATCTGTTGCATCCTCTCCATCATTTTTTTACGGGCATCTTGCCATTGTTGAAACTGATCAGGCGTTAAAACCCCCTTCAATGTTGCAGTATATTTCTCACTGGCAGCGCGCATTGCCTCGCGAACATCATTCCCTGATTCGCGTGCCTTCATCTGTTCCTGAGCGAATTGAAGATTGATTGAGTCTAATTTAGCCACTTGGTCATCAGTCAGGTTCAACTGTTTTTTCATTCTCTCGGTCATTGCTTTTGCTCTTTGCTCAGGCGTAACGTTAGGACGTTGCGCAAAAACGGCTACAATACTAAAAGCAGCAAACAATAGCATAAATGCTAATACTTTTTTTGTCTTCATATGTATAAATGTTTAGAATTGAAATAAAACCATCTGCTTGTAACAAACCTGGTTTTGTAAAATCTTGTTGATTAAATCGTTTTCAAAGAATAAGACGAAAATAAAACAAATAAGTTTAATCTAACTATGTTAAACATTCTTTATTCGCATGTCCTCTTATTACCATCTGCCCCTCAAAACCTATTTTTGTAGAAAAAAGTGATTGCATTCATTTAACCAATGTCTTATTATCTCCTATTCTCTTTCTTCCATGCAGACACTATTGGTATTGCTCGGCCCCACAGGTGTTGGAAAAACCACACTTAGCCTTCGGTTAGCCAATCGTTTTCAGGCACCAATCCTGTCATCCGATTCACGGCAGTTTTATCGTGAATTAAAAATCGGTACAGCAACTCCTTCGGACGATCAATTGAAGCAAGCACAACATTTCTTCATCGGGACTCATTCTATTTTCGATACTTATAATGCTGGGCAATACGAGATCGATGTCATCCGGTTGTTGCCAAGTTTATTCGAAACAACTGATTTTGTCCTGTTAGCAGGTGGTTCTATGCTTTACATCGATGCAATTTGTCAGGGTATTGACGACTTGCCAACCATCGATGAAGAAATCCGTGACTATGTGCAACAACTCTTTCAACAAAACGGACTTCAGGCAATCCGAAATTTACTTAGACAATTAGATCCTGACTATTATGGCCAGGTTGATCTGATGAATGCTAAACGCATCATGCATGCTCTTGAAGTTTGTCTCATGACCAATCAACCCTATTCTTCACTGCGCACACAAACAACCAAACTCCGTCCATTCCGGATTCTAAAAATAGGACTAACCCTTCCACGTGAAGAGCTATATCAACGCATTAACCTCCGTGTCGATGAAATGATTGAACAAGGCCTTGAGGTTGAAGCTCGCTCGCTCTATCCGTTCAAACACTTGAATCCACTCAACACGGTTGGTTACAAGGAATTTTTCGACTATTTCGATGGCCTTTGTTCGTATGATGTCGCGATTGATAAAATCAAACAACACTCCCGCAACTACGCTAAGAAACAATTATCATGGTTCAATCGCGATTCTTCCGTTCAATGGTTCCAACCCAATGAAGAAGAAGCCATCATCGCTTACATCAAAGAGAACAACACGCGCTGAACATGCGCTCAAAAAAAAGAGATTACCTCTCCATTAAATGAGATTTAACCTCTTTCTTATCAAAACAAACCATGAGTATTTATTCGTCTTTGAAACCTACCTTTATATGCGATCCATCGCAAAAAGGTTTATTGTTGCTATGTCCGCAACGGCAAAAATGAACATCTTTTTTTGTTTCTTCTTTTCCATCCTTATAGACAAGATGTACTTCCCCTGAAATAAGAATAGGGCCATTAGGGAGAATTTTTGCTGTAACAATTGATTTTTCCATCTTTTGATTTTTAAATAATATAAACGATTAATAATTATAAAGAAGCAGGTTGTATGATGTTTACAATACAGTGAAAACAATCAAAAACCTGCTCCCTATTCGACAAAATACTATGACTATTGAAAAACAAAGCTTATTTCTTTTCCTTCTTGCACGTTGAGATTCCTGTAAGAGCATACAATCCGCAAAAATTCATGAATGCCGTAATTAATAAAAGAGCGGCAACCACTAATAAGACAATGCCCACCGTACCGCTTATAGCATTCGTTAAATAAAGAATTAGTAAGACAGCGGCTATCACAATACGAATAACTTTATCTACTGCACCAACATTCTTTTTCATAATACGATTTTTTTATTCTTTACATTAAGGACATAAAGAGCCAACAATAAAATATATCAAACAATTTATTGACCAATTATTCATCAATCATTGGATGCTCGCTTTTCTCCTTGAGAGTTTTATTCGCTTTATCCTTTTCTATTTCCATCGTCAGGGAAGTCATTCCTGCCAAACCTCCTAATTGCATTGTTTCAACAGCAGTACTTGGAACGATGACAATCGTCGAATTTTCTTTCAAGCCTTCATATAACATGTTCATGGCTCTTAAATGCAACGCAACAGGATTATTCGCATACGACAATGCAGCCTCTTCAAACTTTTTAGCTACCTGTTTCTCAGAATCACCCAGGATAACCCGTGCCTGTCTTTCTCTTTCAGCCTGAGCCTGCATCGACATGGCATCTTCCAAAGCGGAAGGAATCAACACATCTTTTACTTCTACGGAATTCACTTTGATACCCCACGGCTCCGTACGTTCGTCAATGATTGTTTGAAGAATTGCACTGATCTTATCCCTTCCTTCAAGCATTTCAGAAAGCATGGTTTTACCTATAACATCCCGCAGTGCAGTTTGTGAAGCCCATTGAATGGCACTCTGATAATCGGCTACTTCCAATGCAGCCTTTTTAGAATCAAGCACTCTCCAAAACAATACAGCATCCACATCCACCGGAACAGTATCTTTGGTAAGTGTTTTTTCCGCTTTAAAAGAGGTGGTAATTACCCGTGTATCGATCCAATAAGGAATGGTATCGATGATAGGAATGATAAAGAATATGCCGGGACCTTTCAATGCATGAAAACTACCCAATCGCAAAATCACAGCCCGATCCCATGGATTTGCAACTTTAATGGCATTCGAAACAAACAGAGCCACCACAAACGTAATTATCATCAACCATTCGACAGCAATTACATTTTCAATGCCAATCACGGTATATGCTACTATAACCCCCAGAATCAGAATGACAAAGAAAATCAATACAGCAAAAGAACTTTTATTTCTCATCAGATATTTAGTTTATTAAACGACTACTTATAATTAAGTTCATTCAAACTTATTTTTACAAAAATAGCTTATTAACATCCCTTTTGCAGTGACTTTAGTCACCAAACTAAGATAAGATTTCAATGGAATCATGATGCTGAACAATATGATGTTCTTCGTGAAGTTTTTTGAGTAAACGAGTTACCACCTCACGAACTGTACCCATTTCCAAAGCAATTTCCTTATGAGTAATAATTATGGGATTTTGTCCCGTAATGATTGCTTTGCCGGTTAAAAACTTCAACAAGCGAGTTTCTAACCGGTCGAAAAGAAGGCTGTTGATGGTGGAAAGCATTTCATTCTCATGCTCGTTGTATTGACGATAAAACCATTCGTTCATAATCGGATACTCAGCAATCCATTTCAATAGTTTCTCGGTTGGAATGAAGAACACAAACGTATCGGTACAGGCAATCACATTTACACGGCTATAGGCATCGTGCGACATAGCCGAAAAAGGCATTACACAACACTCAAAAGGAGTCACATAATGAAGTAAGAAACTACGACTGTCTTGTTGCAAATAAATTCCAGACACTCCCTCCAACATAAAAGGAATAGAAGTCAGATAATGCCCTTCATGCACAATCACGGCATCTTTTTCAACGTGCTTCACCACCGCCACCTTCATGATTTTTGTTGCCAATTCGTTACCAAACAAGCAGATCAGATGCTTTTCAAAAGCACTTGCATTTGTCATAACCGAAAAGTTTGAGACAATAAAAGAATAACGGAAGCAAAGTCATTAACCCTCATCGGAGATGGGCATTATCCGGGGTCTCATCTTTTAGTCCCCGCTTTTATACGAAACCGGTTGATTCAACATCGGGAACTGAGTATCTTTTAGTTTTAGCAATGCACGTAGTTTTTGTTGATCCATGCTTGCCCTGGGTCTTGTGGCAAAACCTACCGAAGCACAAAAAACAGATATGTTTTGTGACACAATGCCGGCATCTTCAGCAGCCCACGTCATCTTTAAAGCATCACTGCCAAATTTGAATCTTGAAATATCGGATACCAACAAGCAAATAACCGAAGGATTGGCGCTTCCGGGTCTGCCCGGAAATAATCCCCGGTTATCTCCATCAACCACTAAATCAAGCACCTGTTTGCTTGCATTATAGAGGTAAACCCCCAAATTATTAAATAGATAGACATCAATATCCTGAGCATTCATTGCCGATGGAACGGTGCGTTTACCAATTTCAGGGCGATTAATGCCATCAGCAGCCCAAAGTAAATCGGATAAATCCTGAAGGTTTAAATTAGTTGTATCAAACTTAGTCGCGGATGCCCTTAAAGAGAGGGCTTTCATTACAGAGAATCCTCTTGTCGTGTCAGGAGGGTTCAATACGATACTCCTTGTGCTTTGTGCAAACAAGGAATTTGCAAAAAAAGCAAACCCAATGCAGAAGATTAGTTTTTTCATTGTTTCTCTGTTTAATTAATGATTAAAACACTATCATTCTTTTTTTTTCAACTGTAAAAAAGAAGGGTATAAAGATAGCAAAGAAACAGAATAAATATCATAAACTGATGGAAATTAAAGTCAAGTTGTGCATATAAAGTATTCCATACTGCAAAGTCTACCCTGTTCCCTACCTCGCAAATACAACATGACAAATGTGGCAAATTGATCAATACACACCGAAATAGTAGTCCTTTTATCTATTTCCGCATTTTAATGCTTTGCTTTTGATAACGTGAAATATTTCTTCAATAAATGTATGTTGTTAAAAAATAAATGTATGTTTGCAGGTGAAAAGAAGAATAACCTTTTTATTCACGGGGTGACTTACCCAGTCATCCCGTGAATAAAAGATAATATTTTGCTTAAAAGATGCCTTATCTAATATAAGAAATGGGGTTAAGCATTAATACTTTTATAAATGCGGAAAATATTAATAGGACTATTTCAGGTAAAAAAAGACAGAATCTGTCCACGATGTGGTGCCCGGATGATGAGAGTACATCGAAAAAATTCAGACCGACTCTTGAGTATGGTAGTGCCAGTTATCCGTTGTTCTTGTTGCGGAAAGGGTTATCGTGTCCTTTATGAGAAATGAAGTACAAACACACCCTATTCCTGGTTCTTGCGTCTATCCCCAAAATTTCACATCGACACATTATACATGCATCATTTATCATGTAAAAGCCGATTTGGCTTATTTATATTGCTCGTGTTACAGTCTGTTTCCGTCCGGTCACAGACAACAATTCCCTCTTGTACACTACTGACGGAAGAGTCGATTTTCACTCAAGCTCCTTTCGGGCAGTGTCACGCGTCAACACTTATTGAATTAGATAGAAACAGTTTAATGGCAGCTTGGTTTGGCGGCAGCTATGAAGGAGCAAAGAATGTTTGTATCTGGGCTTCAATACAAAAGAACGGAACCTGGAGCACTCCTTCCCAGATAGTTTGTGGCGATGTCTCGGATTCACTACATTATGCTTGCTGGAATCCCGTGTTGTTTCGCACCGGTAAAAAACAATTGATACTTTATTATAAAGTCGGGCTTTCGCCGCGGGAGTGGTGGGGAATGTCAATTTCTTCGTTCAATAATGGCCAAACGTGGACACAGCCTCAACACCTTAACGGAATATTAGGACCAATAAAGGACAAACCGTTACAACTGGCTTCTGGAACATGGCTTAATCCTTCAAGCACCGAAACGATGCAACGATGGGAAGTGTTTATTGAGCGTTCAGTCGACAGAGGCAAAACATGGGAGAAGATACCGGTGGCTACCACCAATACGGCTAAAGTAATACAACCAACGTTATTAGTCTATCCCGGAGGGAAAATACAAGCGCTTTGCCGCAGCAATCAAAATTATATCCTCGAGAGTTGGTCGTTTGATGATGGTAAAAGTTGGAGCGCTTTAGAGAAAACAAACATGGCCAATCCCAATTCGGGTATTGATGCAGTAACACTTTCATCCGGGCTACAGGTATTAGTTTATAATCCGGCTATAAGCGGTAAGGAATGGGTGAATGGTCGTAATCAACTTAATGTCGCTGTTTCGCGTGACGGCAAAACATGGAAGGATGTTTACCAACTTGAAAATCAGCTCCAGGGTGAATTTAGCTATCCTGCCATCATACAATCATCCGACGGGACAGTGCATATTAGTTACACGTACAATCGGAAAACCATCAAGCATGTAGCCATCCGGGTTAATTGACTAATATTATGTCCGGCATTCATTCACACTACGGTTATGCGGGAATAACCACAGGAATAAAAATCAAGACATTTTGCCCGTATCTGCATGTCACAGCAAACACGTGCAACTGGAAAACAACCGTTGAATTGTTGGACAGGACGATAAAATTGTTTGAAGGAAATGAATAAAAATACTAACTTTGTTTTCCGGTAATTGATATGTGACTCAACTTTTAATTGTTTAACCGTATGATCAACTCACAAAAACTCATTCTGATCAAAATAGTTCATACTCTGATTTGGATTTTCTTTGTCTCTATTATTTTCTATGTGGTATATTGTGGCATTACCGGTCATATTAACATTTGGACATGGGTAGCTACTGCATTAGTTGTCGTTGAAGGAGCCATTTTGATTTTCTTCGGCAATTATTGCCCTCTTACATTAATTGCCCGACGGTATTCCGATTCTAAGAAAGATAATTTTGATATCTTCTTACCCAATAAGTTAGCTAAGTACAACAAACTAATTTTTACTACAATATATCTGATCGGATTAATATTGCTTATCTACAGGCAGCTATAAATGATGTAAAATCGATAATAATGCAATACATAAACATTGACAACTGGAAAAGAAAGGAGCATTTCGACTTTTTTTACCGGGCGGATTATCCGCAATATAATATTTGTATGAATATTGTCGTTACTCGTTTTCTGGCTTTCGTTAAACAGCGGAATCTCTCATTTTATTATGCTATGATTTACGCGGTAACTAAGGTTGCCAACGACTGCGAAAATTTCAGATACCGCATTCGTGATGGCAAAGTGGTATTGCATGATACAATTCATCCCTCGTTCACAGATATAACATCCGGATCAGAAGACGATCTGTTTAAAATGGTAACGGTAGAGATGAAAGATAGTTTAACCGCTTTTGTGGATGCTGCAAAAGAGACTTCGACCGGACAAAAAACTTTTTTCCCGTTGGACACTTTTATCGGGAGGGATGATTTTGTCTATATCACCTCTATTCCTTGGATCTCTTTTACACAACTGTCGCATACTATTTCACTGAATAAAGATGATGCTGTTCCCCGGATTTCTTGGGGAAAATATTACCATGACGGTGATAATACTCTTTTGCCATTTTCGATACAGGTGCACCATGCTTTAGTGGACGGTGTGCATGTCGGAAAGTATGTTGAACAACTCCAACTATTCTTAGATTCTCAGGACTAATTTTAATTGATATATAACGACTTATGTTTTTAATCATTCTAAAATACACGCAAGGGCTTGAAAAAGTGGATGCGCATGTTGCTGCCCATCGGGTATATCTCGATAAGTATTACGCGCTGGATAAGTTTATCTGTTCCGGAGCGCAGAATCCGCGCGAAGGAGGAGTTATTCTCTGCAACGCAGATTGCAAAGAGGAGGTAAGGAAAATGATTGCCGAAGATCCGTTTTTCATCAATCAAGTAGCCGAATATGATATTATTGAATTTACCCCGTCAAAATATGCGGCGGCATTCCGTCCGTTTATAGAATAATCATCAAGAATACAGAACAGGAACTGGCCGTTGAAACATTCAAAAATGGTTACAAATGAAAGAGGAAACGAAATGGATGCGCATCATTTACTTCATAGGTATTATTGCCTTGATAATTGGTGCACTTGATCCAATGGAAGGATCGGTTGTAATAGCAGCCGGCAGTACATTAATTGCATTCTCAGCATACATTACACGCGACCGGCACCGAAAAATATTTCTGGCATCATTTATACTGATTGCGACAGGTGTCGGTTTTATGGTTTATTTATCGTCACTTGGAGGCATTGGCGGTAAATCAGCATTATCTATATGGTGGGGAACACTCATACTTCCTTATCCCATCGGGTGGCTAATGACCATTATTACTTTAATTTGCAGGGCATTGAAGAAACGGGGTCAAAAAGATAATTCTGCATTGTAAAGTGAAACCTTTACTTGATGGAGAGGCTGTGTAACAACTCCATATATAGAAAAAAGAAAATGACAAAAAGAGTTTTCGCACCAGGTTGTGCTTTAATGATCTACAAACCGGAGTTAGCCGGGAGATTACATTCCATACTAAATGAACATTTAGGGGAAATGGATCTGCTTTTGACTTGCTGCCGTCATGACCCTCTGTTCATAACAAAGACCGAAGTAATCAACATTTGTCCGGGTTGTGATAAACGATTCGGGAATGATTATCAAAACACTACTACCATTTCTTTATGGGAGATTCTGACAGAAAGCGATTTCTTTACTTTCCCGAATTATCATGGCAAACACATGTCAATTATAGATGCTTGTCCCACCCGGAATAAAGAAAAAATACACCTTGCCATAAGAACAATCCTTACGAAAATGAACATTATCTTGGATGAACCAAAGAATACCGGAACAAAAGGCACTTGTTGCGGAGATAGTTTTTATGGTGTTATTCCAACTGAAAAGGTAAAAGAACAAATGACAAAACGGACATCGGAAATGCCTTCGGATGATGTTGTTACTTATTGTGTGTCCTGTGCCAAAGCTATCTATATCGGAGGAAAAAAGCCCCATTATTTAATTGACTTGTTATTTGAAAATGAAACAGTTCCTAAAACATTTGAACCTGATGAGTGGCATAAGAAAATCGATCAATATATTGAACAGCACTAAACCCATAAAGGAAGGAGACTTTGATGATGAATAAAAGAACCGCAAAAAAAGCAGGGATTGCTTCCCCGTCAAATGATTCCGCTTCACTACAGGATCTGCAACCTATCATACTGTTGAAGCCTGAGTTCGATCTTGAAGAATCTGCACGAAAAGCATTTCAGCAACGAAGAACCATCCGTGAGATAAGTGATCGGAAACTGCCATTACAAACTCTATCCAATCTCCTTTGGGTGGCTTATGGTGTAAATAGAAAAGATGGTCCGTTTGGCATTCCCGGAAGGACTGCTGCAAGTGCAAGCAACTCACAGGAGATTGATCTTTATGTCGCCATGGAGGAAGGAACCTATTTGTATGATGCCATTCATCATAAGCTTGTACCGGTTGTTGCCGGTGATCTTCGTACTTTTGCCATTGGTCATGGTCAAACGGGATTTGGAGATAAAGCTCCGGTACGACTTATTTACGTTGCCGATATTCATAAACTTTCGCACACATCAGGTTATCAGGAGCCGGGCTTGCAAGATGCGGAAATTCAAAAGTCCTATTATTTTGTCGATACCGGAATGATCGCAGCTAACGTATATTTGTATGCAGCTTCTCAAGATCTTGCAGCATGGTTTCATAATTGCGATAAACCTGAATTGACAACAAAATTAGCCTTGCGAACCGATCAACGAGTACTCTTTGGCCAGACAGTCGGGTATCCGGCCAATAAATAAAAATGCAAACTTAATCAAAACAAGAATAGATTATGGACACAAAACAGGATTTAAAACTTGCAGTTGTCATTGACGCCGACAATGTGCCATCCGGAAATGTGAAAGCAATGATGGAAGAAATTGCAAAATACGGAGTGCCAACATTTAAACGGATTTATGGCGATTGGACAAAACCTAATTTAGCAGGATGGAAAAGTGTACTGCTTGAAAATGCCATAACGCCTATTCAACAATACAGTTATACAACAGGTAAGAATTCTACCGATTCTGCCATGATTATAGATGCTATGGACATCTTATATACAGGGAAAGTAGATGGATTTTGCATCGTTTCAAGTGATAGCGATTTCACCAGACTTGCCATCCGGTTAAGAGAATCGGGCATGAAAGTGTTTGGGTTCGGTGAACGGAAAACACCTAATCCGTTTATCGTTGCATGCGATAAGTTTATCTATTTTGAAATATTGAAGAGTGGACGTTTACCTAAGACCGCTGAAATAGTTCCATTATCGACCAATAAAATAGTTGAGCAAGTTTCAATACCAAAGGTTGATTCAGAGACGATTTCCCTAATATCATCGACCGTGAATGATGTTGCAGATGAAGATGGCTGGGCATTTTTAGGCGATGTAGGGACTCTTTTAATAAAGAAGAAACCGGACTTCGACCCAAGAAATTATGGTTACGAAAAACTCACCCCACTAATTAAATCCCTAAAAGACAATTTTGATATAGATGAACGTGTTACGGACAGAGCGACTATTAAACTTGTATATATTAAGACAAAAAAGCAACAGCGCACAACACGTACTCATAAGCAATTGCCTAAACAGAAGTAAATCAAGGTTTGTGAACCACTGCAAAATGAATACGGCTTGATAAAAATATCCATTAAATCGTAAGGCAATCATGGCCAACGAAGATATTGAACGACTTCGTATGGTTGCAGAACAAATTGAAGCTCGTGGCATCAGGAATCAAGCGGGTTTGCAAAGCATCAAAAAGGTGCCAAGACATTTCTTTGTTCCTGCCTGCTATCGCTACGCAGCTTACTGGGATCAACCCCCTGCCATCATCTTGCGGACAAACTATTTCGCAGCTGGTAGCATACTCAAAAATGCCATCTTGCCGGTCACGTTCTTGAAGATGCAGGGAAAATAAAAACTACTTAGAAAGCCTATCAGGATTTGCTGAACCCCTACTTAATATTGCATTTTAAAAGCAAGCAACCCAGTAAGATTTAGTGCCCTGTTTTTGGGCAATATGAAGCATAATACTTACTTTTGTTTTTAAATACATAAGCTTAAACATAAAAGCCATGGAAAATAAAGAGAACCAGATTAATATCGAATTATCCGACGAAATTGCAGAAGGCATTTATTCCAATTTAGCCATCATATCCCACTCCTCATCAGAGTTTGTAGTCGATTTTGTGCGTATCATGCCCGGAACGCCAAAAGCACATGTAAAATCACGAGTGATTCTCACACCCGAACATGCCAAACGTCTTTTGATGGCGTTGCAAGAGAATGTTGCCAAGTATGAATCTATTTTTGGAAAGATAAAGATGCCCGAAGGCACACCTAATCCAATAATGCCACTCAACTTTAACGGAGGCGAAGCATAATCAGGTCAGAAAGACAAACGAAAGGATGAAGAAGAGCGCGGTCGCGACAATGACGCCACGACAAGCTTTCCAATATTCGGCATTATAAAAAAGGAATAATGCACCTAAGTCAGGGACAATGCTTAATAAAATGAGTTTGCCAAACAACGGCAATCGCCATTGTATTGTCAGCCTTAGTGCTTCCCACATGGAAGTATCGCCTTTATAAGCCGTATGAAAAAAGACCAGCCCAAATACCACAGGCATGATCAATGACAATACAAAGCCAACCCAAAACTGATCCAATTGTTTAACCCACTTCATTGATTTATTGATTTTATGCGGTAATGATAGAGTTACCGCATTGAATTGCATTTAGAGTTCCCATATTTTCAAGGCATTGATGGCTTCGTGGGCCGTCATATCAATCTTAGTAGGTACAATAGCGATAAAATCATTATCCAAAGCCCACTCATCGGTATCCATTGCTTGAGGTTCTTTATTGGAAAAAATACCAGTCAACCAGAAATAGGGCAACCCGTGAGGATCAACATGCCGGACAAATTCTTCCGTCCACCTACCATTCGCCTGACGACAAATTCTCACTCCCTTTGGCGGAGCATCAGGCATATTCACATTCAAACAAACACCTTCAGACAAACCATGCTCAAGCACATTGGCAGCAATGCGATGCACAAAAGGAAGTACATGGGAGAAATCGGCATCAGGAAGATGATTGCATAACGAAAAGCCAATGGAAGGCACTTCGTTAATACACCCTTCGATGGTAGCACCCATCGTACCCGAATAAACCACACTAATGGAAGAATTGGTACCGTGGTTAATACCGGTGACTAATAGATCGGGTGCCTTGTCGGGAAATAAGATATGAAGAGCCAATTTCACGCAATCGACAGGCGTACCTGAACAACGATACCTTTTTAAGCCATCCTCTTCGCTGATTTTATGTAAACGTGTAGGAACATTAACCGTGATGGCGCTTGACATGCCTGAACGCGGCCCATCGGGAGCAACAACAACTAAATCGCCAAGGGGACGCATCGTAACTATTAATTCCTGAAGGCCTTTCGCCATCAGTCCGTCATCATTTGTTATTAATATCAATGGGCGCATAGTTTAAGTTTCAAGATGTAATGAATTTTCTGCTTGAGCAATCATTTTTCCTCTTTACATTCAAGTGGTATACCACCGGATGATTGCCGTTAAACATCATACAAAAATAGCCTTTTATCGTTTGCGATTCTTGCTTTTTTAGAAATATTACTGTTTAAGGGCCACTTCCTGTTTTCTAATATGAGACAATGAGTTGATTTAGCCAAGTAAAATCTCTAACTTTGTAGCTTTAATAACCCCTCATACAAACCCATGATTCTCTTCTTCAAAAAGGATGACATTCATCCACTTTATGCCGTAGATGCATCCCACCCGCTCGATTCGGAGGCTATTCACAAATTAGTATGGTTGTTCGACAATGCTGCTTTGCTGCATCAACAAGAAATCGTCGGCCATTTCATTGGACCACGTCGGGAAATGATTACTCCATGGAGTACAAATGCCGTCGAAATTACTCAAAACATGAGAATCGACGGCATTCTTCGTATAGAAGAATTCATTTTATCCACAGAAACCGCATCGTACGATCCGATGTTGCAACGTGTTTATGATAAACTCGATCAAAATCTTTTCACCGTTCAAAAAACTCCTGACCCGATTCGTTATATTGATGATATAGAAGCATACAACCAAAGTGAAGGATTAGCTCTTAATGCAGACGAAATAGAATATCTCAATGCCATCAGCCATAAGATTGGGAGGGTACTTACTGATAGTGAAGTGTTTGGATTTTCACAAGTCAATTCGGAACATTGCCGGCATAAAATATTCAATGGTCAATTCATTATTGATGGTGAAGCAAAAGAAGCATCCCTTTTTCAACTTATCAAGGAAACAGCTAAAGTCAACCCCAATCTGTTGGTGTCAGCGTATCACGATAACGTAGCATTCAATGCCGGCCCGCACATTGAACAATTTGCCCCTGCTTCTGACGATAAGCCCGACTACTTTGACGTAAAATCATTCGACTCGGTTATTTCATTAAAAGCCGAAACCCATAACTTTCCTACAACCGTTGAACCATTCAATGGAGCAGCAACAGGCACCGGAGGAGAAATACGTGATCGTTTAGGAGGCGGTAAGGCCAGTCTTCCATTAGCCGGCACAGCTGTTTATATGACCGCCTATCCCCGTAATGATGATTCACGCTCATGGGAACAAGCCATTCCGGCACGTAAATGGCTTTATCAAACACCTGAACAAATTCTTATCAAAGCATCGAACGGTGCCAGTGATTTTGGAAATAAATTCGGACAACCATTGATCTGTGGCTCCCTGCTTACATTTGAACATGCAGAAAACAACAACACTTTCGGCTTCGACAAAGTGATCATGTTGGCAGGTGGCGTTGGTTTTGCCAAAAAGCAGGACAGTTTGAAAGAAACGCCCAAAGTGGGACAAAAAGTGATCGTCATGGGTGGCGATAACTACCGTATCGGTATGGGTGGTGGCGCTGTGTCGTCAGTCAACACAGGCCAATACAAAAACTCTATTGAACTTAACGCCGTTCAACGTGCAAATCCGGAAATGCAGAAACGCGTTGCCAACGTCATACGTGCATTAGCCGAAATGGATAACAATCCCGTCGTATCCATTCATGATCACGGTGCTGGCGGGCATCTCAACTGCCTTTCGGAATTGATTGAAACCACCGGCGGCAAAATTGATATGAGTGCATTACCGGTTGGCGATCCTACCCTGTCTGCCAGAGAAATCATCGGTAACGAGAGCCAGGAACGCATGGGTCTTTTAGTAGACGCAAAAGAGATTGAAGAACTGCGTAAGATTGCCGAACGCGAACGGGCACCCCTTTATGTGGTTGGAGAAACCACCGGAGATATGCGTTTTGTCTTTGAACAAAAGGACGGGCAATGTCCCATCGATCTTCGTCTTGACGACATGTTCGGGAAACCACCACGCACGGTCATTACCGACACCACCATCGAAGAAACCTATAAACATGTTGAAACAAACCAATCGCTCATCCGTCAATACATTGAAAACGTTCTCCAATTAGAGAGTGTTGCCTGTAAAGATTGGTTGACAAACAAAGTCGATCGTTCTGTAACCGGCAAGGTAGCCAAACAACAAACAGCAGGCGAAATTCAACTTCCGTTGAACGATCTTGGAGTGGTAGCATTAGACTATCGTGGAAAGTCAGGTATTGCCACTTCTATCGGTCACGCACCGGCCGCTGCACTGATCAGTCCTGAAGCAGGTTCTGTATTGTCCATAGCCGAAGCATTGACAAACATCGTGTGGGCACCGCTTGCCGATGGATTAAACAGCGTTTCGCTAAGCGCCAATTGGATGTGGCCATGTAAGAACCCGGGTGAAGATGCACGCCTCTACCGTGCCGTGGAAGCATGCAGTCAATTTGCCTGCGAACTTGGCATCAATATTCCAACGGGTAAAGACAGCCTTTCAATGACACAAAACTATGGCGATCAGAAAGTGTTAGCTCCAGGAACGGTCATTATTTCTGCAGCCGCCGAAGTGGCGAATGTACGCAACATTGCTTCTCCGGTTCTGATCAACGATGCCGATACAAAGCTCTATTATATTGACTTCTCAAATAGCCCGTTGCAGTTGGGTGGCTCTGCATTGGCACAAACGCTTAATCGTGTTGGTGAAAAAGCTCCTACTGTATCGGATGCCGGCTATTTCCGTCGTGCATTCACGGCAGTACAAACATTAATCAATCAGGAACTGATTCTGGCAGGTCACGATATCTCTGATGGCGGCCTGTTGACAACACTGCTCGAAATGTGTTTTGCCAATACTAAAGGAGGTCTATCGATAAACCTCGATCAGACAAATTCGTTGTTGAACAGTGATCAATCAACGTCAGAGAACCTTATCCGGTTGCTTTTTGCTGAAAACCCTGCTGTAGTGATTCAGGTAAAAGAGACACAGACAACCGAAAAAATCCTATGTGAGCTTGGCGTTCGTTTTGCTCCACTCGGGATACCCGTTTCGCAACGATTCATCACCGTTCAGTTGGATAAAGCAAGCAATTCGTTTGATATTGATTCTTTGCGTGACAAGTGGTATAAACCCTCTTACCTGCTCGATCGTAAACAAAGCGGAGAAGTGTTGGCCCTGCAACGCTATCAAAATTATAAGCAACAACCCCTTTCTTTTCATTTCAACAAACAATTTACAGGACGATTCGATCAGTTTGCCTTGCATTATGACCGCAAACCATCAGGTATCAAGGCTGCCATCATGCGCGAGAAAGGAACAAACGGAGAACGTGAAATGGCTTACGCTCTTTATTTTGCGGGGTTCGATGTGAAAGATGTTCATGCAACCGACCTGGCTTCAGGCCGTGAAACGTTGGATGATGTTCAATTCGTTGTCTTCTGCGGAGGCTTTTCCAACTCCGATGTACTCGGTTCTGCCAAGGGATGGGCAGGAGGATTACTTTTCAACCCTCAGGCAAAAAATACGCTTGACAAGTTCTATGCACGTCCCGACACTTTAAGCCTTGGGATTTGCAACGGGTGTCAATTGATGGTGGAGATGAACTTGGTTTATCCCAATCATGCAGAACGTCCGAAAATGGATCATAACGATTCGCATAAGTTTGAATCCGGATTCGTGGGAGTCACCATTCCACAAAATGATTCCATACTTTTCAATTCTTTATCCGGAAGTCAGTTGGGAATATGGGTAGCGCACGGAGAAGGAAAGTTCGAGTTTCCTTATTCCGAAGATAAATACAACATTGTAGCCAAATACAGCTATTCAAACTATCCGGCCAATCCTAACGGTTCTGATTTCGATGCGGCAGCTATTTGTTCGGAAGACGGACGCCACTTAGCCATGATGCCTCACCTGGAACGTTCCATTTTCCCCTGGCAATGGGCACATTATCCTGCTGCACGACGTGCAAGTGATGAAGTGACGCCCTGGATCGAAGCCTTTGTCAATGCCCGTAAATGGGTAGAAACCCACAAATAAGCTTCCTCTTTAAAAGCAACTGATCGGGTGATATGAAGTCATCCGATCAGAAAATGTGTACTAAAACTCAATATCGTAAAGTCCTTCAGCGTCTTTTTCAAACCGCTCTAAACTCATGTCTGTCATCGGGTGGCTTCTTAAAAGTTCTAACACCTCAAAGCTAATGGTCGCTGCATGACACCCAACCATGCTGACCCGATGCACCTGGTCAACAGTTTTGAAACTTGCTGCCAGTACTTTTGTATTCAGTTTAAAGCACTGGATATTTTCCACAATGTGTTTTACAACTTCTATTCCGTGTGATGAAATATTATCCAACCGGTTCACGTAAGGTGCAACCCAGTCAGCTCCGGCTTTGGCAGCTACAAGCGCTTGCTGTTGCGTAAAAATAGCCGTAGCAGTCACGTTAATGCCGGCATCCTTCAACATGGGAATGGCCCGGTATCCTTCCTTCGATACAGGAATTTTCGCATAATAATTATCACCAAGACTGTATTTAGCCTTATAAGCTTTAGCTTCTCTCAACATGTCTTCCGCCTTGCTGCTCATCATTTGCACATGAAGCATTCTGTCGCCGACAAGTTCAATAATTTGCGGTAAAATTTGTGACAACGGTTTGTTTTCGGCTGCAATGATGGTCGGATTGGTTGTTACTCCTTCAATCGGGAAATAATAAAACAACTCTTTGAGTTCTTCAATGTTCGCTGTGTCAGCTAAGTAAATCATATTCTATAGGGTTTAGTTTATTGAGTGCAAAATAACACAATAGCTTCAATATCCCGGCATTCCTACATATAAAATTGCACAAAATGTGCAAATTACGATACAATGAGTTGTCCGCCTGCCCGAAATCACATGATCAACCGGTATGGATAGTAGTTTTATTGCCACTTAGTTTAGTAACAAAAAATATTTAACGGATATACGTTTTTATTGATTCAAAACACGATGTTTATTCATCGATAATCCTCCATTGCTTGTTCTATATTTGGTCTAATCCCATTCAGAGATAAAACCTATATAATACGTATATAAAACCTATATAAAACGTATATAATACCTACTTATATAGATAGGTATTATATATGTTTTATCTACGTGTCATGTACGTTTATAATTCGTAGTATCTATGAATCGGTTACGGGGGAGCATCGAAGGAAAGACGATGTTACTATTCGTGAATACAGATAATAAACAGAAAAAGTATAAGGGGCAGCGCACTAAAACATAGTGCAAAATCAAAATGAATCCTGAAAGTAAGCATTACATCGGATACTCATAAAGAATAATCTCTGTTTTGACTACAAAACAGAACGAAAAAAAGTTGTTGATAACTTTCGATTATTTTTTACAAAATAATTTTGTTGATACAAATACATTCTTTACCTTTATCAATATTTTATTACATAAATCATGCGTTTCAAATTACTTTTAAACATCAATCAACAAGTGTTTGGTAATGCCCTCCCCCTATCCTATCAGTATGAGCTTTCGGCCTATATTTATCACACCTTAGCCAAAGGAAACGCAGACTACGCAGAATGGCTTCACCAGAATGGGTTTCGATACGAGGAAAAACCTTTTCGCTTATTTACGTTCTCAAACCTGCTGATTCCACAAATATCCATCGACAAAGAACATGGCAGATTGCTCCTTAACAGTGATGCCGCCACGTTGATTATTTCCTTTTTACCCGAACGGAGCACCGAAGAGTTTGTGAAAGGTGTGTTTGCCGAACAGGTGTTTACCCTTGGCGATAAAATGTCGAAAGTGCAATTCACGGTTCAACAGGTAGAGGTGCTGCCGACACCCGACTTTAACGGCGAACTACGAGGGGAAACATTATCACCGCTTTGCCTCTCGACAAAGAACGACGAAGGCAAAATACATTATTTTTCGGCAGCAGATCCTGAAGCGGGTGGAGCTATCGTAAACAACCTGATAAACAAATACGCTGCTTTCTACGGAACTCCTTACTCAGGTAGTATGGATTTTGAATGGGAAACGCTTTCAGAGCCTCGCTCCAAACTGATAACGATCAAAAGCGGTTCTGCCCAACAGACAAAGATAAAGGCTTCACTCTGCCTGTTTCGCTTAAAAGCAGACAACGCATTGTTGCGAATAGCTTACGAATGCGGATTAGGAGAAAAGGGCAGTCAAGGTTTTGGATGCATAGGGAAAATATAGGACAGGATTAACAAAATTGGCAGAATTTACAGGATGAAAGAGATAATAATGAGGATGAAGACTAAGATTTAAGATATAAGACACAATAAAATATTCAATATGGAGAAGACATTAACAACTATTGATTATGATTGGCTAACTCGTCTAACAGGAGATCCGTTTGCAGATGTAGGTGGCTATGTAATCCAATATCTTTGGGAGAAACATCCTGAAAAGGATATTTTGGGTTTGATTGAATATATGGCGAATATTTATGTCAACAAATGGGAAGGAAAAATTAATCCTTTTTTCTTGAATTCTGCCATTACTCAGCCAGCTTATAAGGGAGATGTAAAAATAAAGGAAACACTCAAATATTTTACATCATTAGTCAATGAAACAGCATTGAGTGAAGAAGGCTTTTGCCGTATCACAGGACATAAAACAAGGCTTTTCAAAGCAGGAAGAGATAATTCTCTAATGTCAGGTTCGGGAACGTTTGTGAATTTTCATCACAATTTTCAGTTTGGCATGATGCTTTCAAAAGAGATGATTATCCGAATGTTTTTTATTCCATTCGGGTCAATTTTTATTGGAGGTAGAATTGCCATTATTCAAAGTAATCAAGCCAAGGTAAATGAGTTTTTTGTAAAGAAAAACTGCGATGGTAATCTTGCTAATCTTGCTACTTCATCATCCGAAGGAGTTCTAAAATCCGAATTTGGAATACCTTCAAATGCACTATTCCATTTTGTGGATGATTTGTTCACCACGCAAATTAATGCAGCCATTGATGAAACTAAAGATTTAGCGCTGACTCTATATCATTTTACGAATTTCGGAGCAAGTCCCGAAATAAATATTTACAAGCTTCCTGCAACTATATTTCGATTTTACTCCACATGTCAATCTCCTAAACTGAAAATTGATTGGCATCCGTTTCTTTCATCGCATTATACCAGTTCAAAATTTAAAGGTGCAAAATACAACGCGACAACATTGAATTATGAGCTAACAAAAAAAGATGACATAGAGCAAATAGATTTTGCGAATTATAAAACATGGCGTAATGTAGTTTTAGAAAACTTACTTAATGGAAAATCCATTTTGCGTCTGTTTGTAAATTGGGGAGTAAAACATCAATTTAATTTTGCAATAGTTGAGCTATATCAAAAACATGTACAAGGTATGAAACAAGAAACATTAAACAAAATCAAAGAATTAGCTCTCTTCCTTACTAGTACGGATGAAGAAGCTATAAAGAAAAGTATCAAAGCATTAGATGGATACAAAAGTGCCTATGAATTGCGGCGGTTCTTTTTGAAAAATGTAGTTGCCAAAAACTATAAGGACGGTGCCAAAGATGCTATTATTACAATGGATGAATTAGTTTATTATCTATTCCCTGATGATATTGCATGGCGAGACATACGTGATATTCTTCTGTTTGCAATCTATCAAGAGCTTCACGCTAAGAACATCAGAGTCGAAGCCGAATTAAGTGCAGACCCTGAAACTGAACAATCTGAAAATCAACTTTAAAACAATATTAATTATGAGTAATCTCAAAACACAAGGATTTATCCTTATTGATGTGGATGTGGTTGCATTGAATAATGCAGGGAAAAACACCCAAAGTAATTTTGATAATGCAGTAGGTACAAAAAGAATTTATAAAGAAGGTAAAAGTTATGTGTATGTATCAGGTCAGGCATGGCGCTATTGGTGGCGTGATACCTTACAGAAAACGTTTGACTGGAAACTATCGCCTATCACCAGAGAAAGCAAAATCGCATTTACGGCTGCAAATCCGATTGAATATGCTGATGATGATATTTTTGGATATATGAAGGCTGCAACAGAAGAGGTTACTGATGAAAAAGGCAAAGTGAAGAAAGAGAATATCACTGTAACGCGTGTTTCCCCTTTGAAAAATTCGGTTTTAGTATCTGTCGGTTCTGTACGTCCAGTTGAAAACTGGTCAAGTATGGCTCGCCAAGATGGTGATTCTGTTCCTTATGGTAAACAAGAATACAGCGCAATCATGAAGGGGATGTTCAGTCTTGATTTAGAACAGGCCGGAACTTTTGCTACTTATAATAAAACAGGATATAAGAATCTAACAGAGACTTTGAAGAAAGAAGCTTTGGATAATGGAGCAAGTGAAATAGAGGATAAGTTTTTAAAAGATAAAAAAGGGAACTCATACAAATTAGTCCGTTTGGCTGATAATGTTCGTCAGAAGAGAATTGTAGAAACTATTCAGGCATTGAAAAATATTTCGGGTGGAGCTATGCAAACTAATAATATGGGAGATGTTACCCCTAAATTTATTGTGTTGGCAACTTTGAATAGTGGAAATCATCCTTTTTCTCATATTACGACTGCAACTGGAAAAGACAATGATATTGTGGATTTAAATATTGAAGCTTTGAAAGAAGTCTTGGTCGATTACAAAGATAATTTTCAAGGGATAGTATTTATTGGACGCCGAAGCGGATTTTTAGATGAAAAAGAAAATAGTCTAAAAACTTTAGCAACTGAGTTTGCTAATGTAAAAGTTGTAACCATTAACGAAGCAATAGACCAATACACCGAACAACTGAAAAGCCAATTGTAGCATGAAAGTATTCAAAATTGACATAACTGCGTGGACTTCAAGTTTTAAATATCCTAATTTAATATCTGGATTTCAACCAACACTCGAAGTGCCACCCATTAGTACGGTTTTGGGAATAATCAATGCAGCATCAGGAAAATACGTTAAGTATAATAAGTTGAAAATCGGGTACTACTTTGAATTTGGTGCCAAACAAGTAGACTTGGAATCAATTTATCAAATAGAAGCTCATGACAAAGGCTATCCGAAGAATGCGGTGAAATCAAATGTAATCAACAGAGAATTTTTATTTGATAACCATTTGATTCTTTATGTACAAGATGAGGAATTAGCTGATTGTTTTCATTTGCCGGTATATTCTTTATTGTTGGGGCGTTCAAATGACTTGGCAACAGTGAACAATATTGAACAAGTAGATTTATCAGAGATACAAAATGCAAATAAAATCAAAGGTCAAATAATTCCTTTTGTTGGAAATTATTTGCCTGGGCTTGTTCAACCTTTACCAAAGTATTTTTCGGACACAATACCTCGCAATAATTTAGGAACGGAGGCTTATTCGATTATTAGCTATAATTCAGCAGATACAGACTCTAATCTTCCAGCATGTATTGATTATCCCAACATAGGGAAAGAAGTTCATATCTATTTTCACGAACTTGATTTTAGTTCATATTATGGATAACATTGACACGACCGGGGTTCTGGCAAAATCAGAACCTCCGGTTTCTTTGCGGCAACATATTCAAGATGGATTACTTATTTGGAAAAACCTTCAACAGGGTTTTCCAAATTTGCCGTTTACAGAAGCCGACGATTTCTGGCATTTGCTTTATTTTTGCGTCATTTGTCACGATTTAGGAAAATCGCATTCCGAATTTCAACGCATGTTGCGAGGCGAAAGACATCAATGGTTAAGGCAGAGACATGAATTATATTCGATTCCGTTTATCGAAGGATTGGATGTCAATAGTTCAGATAAAGAGATGATTAAACAAGTAGTTGCCGGTCACCACAAAAGTTACGATGAACTTATTAGTTTCATGCAGCATTCATATAAACAGGACAATTCAAATAGGTTTCTCTTAGAGTTGGATGATGACGTAAAACTCTCCTTTGAAAAGGAATTTAAACAACATGTAGATACGGATTATATTCGCACACTATTGAAAGAATTCGACATTGAATTAAATTGCATTCATACGGCTTTGCCTAAAGAATTTATATCGAATTATAAGCGCAATCCGATTAAATTAGACCAAACAAAATATTTCAACTTGTTGTTGATGATAGGTGGGTTTAAACAATGTGACCATTTATCTTCAGCTTTCATTTCGAAAATAGAGTTGTTGGAGAATTCTGATTTTGAATTTCTCAATAAGAAGAGAGTCACACTGCAACAAAAAGGAGTTGATTTTTATCCGCATCAATTAGAAGCTTCTACAAAAGAAGGGAATGTAATATTAACGGCTCCAACAGGCTCCGGCAAGACAGAAACGTCATTTCTCTGGTTACAAAAACAGATGCAATTGTTTGGACAAGGGCGGGTGTTTTATATTCTTCCATTTACAGCTTCAATCAATGCCATGTATGAAAGGCTTGGTAATGACATTGGAAAGAAAGATAAAGTTGGTTTGCTTCATGGAAAAGTGGCTGAATATTTGGAAAGTTTGGTAGAGAGAGAGTATCCAACTATTTCACAAGCCAAGAGGCAATACTTAACTCATAAAATAAAGGATGATTATCGTACAATTGTAACTCCAATCAAGGTGGTTACTCCGTTTCAATTGCTCAAAAATATATTTGGACTCAAAGGTTTTGAGAAAGGAATTTTTGAATGGGTTGGAGGTTATTTTATTTTTGACGAAATACACGCCTACCGTCCTGATATATTTGCTCAAATTATTGTTTTGCTTGAATTTGCAGTGAAGTATCTGCGGGTAAAGGTCTTTATAATGACTGCGACATTACCTCAATATCTTAAATTTGAATTGCAAAAAGCTATTGGAGAGCATTCGGAGATTTCAACAAAAGATGCGTTGTATACAAGATTCACAAGGCATAGGATAGTTTTGCAAGAGGGTTTATTATGTGACAATCTATCTCTGATTCAAAATGATTTGAACAATCAGAAAAAAGTGTTGGTTGTCTGTAATTCGGTTGAACAATCACAGCATGTTTACAGCAATCTGAAAATAGAAAACAAAGTATTACTTCACAGTAACTTTAATGCTTTTGATCGTAATCATAAAGAACAGGATTTGAAAAGCGATGATACTCGGTTGTTGGTAGGCACTCAGGCAATTGAAGTGAGTTTAGATATTGATTATGATGTAATATACACAGAACCAGCTCCGATTGATGCTTTAATACAACGTTTTGGACGTGTAAACCGAAAACGAGAAAAAGGGATTTGTCCTTGTGTTGTATTCAAAGAGCGGAATAAAGTTGATTCATATATCTATACTAATCAAGAAGTAATTGACAGAACATTAGAAGCTTTAAGCTGGTTCAAGGATAGCATTCAGGAAAAAGAGCTTCAAAAAGCTATTGACTATGTTTATCCGGCTTGGGATGTAAAGGATAAAGCAGAATACGATTTAATTTACGAAGCATTAAGGGAGACAATTAAAAATCTTTCACCATTTATTTATTCTCCAAAATCGGAAGAGGATTTTTACAAGCAGTTTGACGGAATAAAAGTATTGCCTATCAGAAACGAATCTCAATTCAAATCTTTCTTGGATAATTATGAATTTATAAAGGCAGAGTCATTAAAAGTTCAAATATCAAAAAAACGTTTTGCTGGCTTTGCAAACCAAGGAGTTGTAGAAAGAAGAGTCCATGCATTTGAGTCTAAAGATGGAGATAAACCTATTCAAACAAATTACTATGTTATTAATCGCAAATATACTGAAGAGCTTGGTTTGCAAATAAAAGAGGATGAAGATGCTGATTTACTAAACAATGCAGAAGATTATTTTTTATAACCAACTTAATTCTGTTCATTCTGTAATTCTGTCTAAAAAACCATTACCACATCACATCACTAATTGAGCAGTTGCATTGCAGGAAAACTACGTAACCTTTTATTGCAATAAAAGTGTTATATTTTAACTTTTCTTGCAATGAAAGGTAATATAAAACCGTTTTCAAAATAATATAAGAATCTGAACATGTAAATCTTATAAATCCTGTCTGAAAAGCTGAAAGAAAAGCATTATTTTTGCGGTAGAATGTAATTAAAAACAGGTATCCTGATTCTCTCTATTCTTCATCTCATTCAATCTCTATCAACTCTTTTTCTCCATGGCAAAAGTAAGAAACAATATATTGGACGAGTGATGATATAGAATTGAATGCTGAGCATTACCAGCATCTGAAAAACAGTTTTATTCTTCGTATAAATAGGCATGTTGAAGAAAAACTTTGAACTAAACAATTAACGTTATTACATAAGATACTTTTATAGACAAAACAACAATTAATATTGATGCCTTATGGAACCCAAAGTGAATGAAAAGAACACCAAATCGGAGATATTGAAGGCCTACGAAGAACTGATGGTAAGCGTGGTGCAACAAAAGAAAGAGGAACCTCGCAAGCAGCAGGAGGAGGTAAAAAAACAGGAAGTAGTGAAAGTCGTTTCGGGCTTGTCGCACGAATCGATTGTGAAAGGATTTGCTACACTCAAAATTGATTTGGCCTCTACGCTCGAAAAGCTGGAAGAAAAGCTAATGACCGAGTTCAAGCATTTCGAAGAGTTGCAGCAAGCGGTAACTATTGAAAAAGAGAATCTGGAAAACCTCTATCAAATCACGGCAAATGCCGATTCATTAGCAGCCCTGCTAATGGCTCAAAAGGTGAAACGGGAAGAGTTTGAAGCCACTTTGTCGGCTAAACGTTTGGCATTTGAACAGCAACTCGATACTGATAAACAACAGCTTGATGCTGAAATGCAGCAAAAACGAGAACTGTGGAAAAAAGAAAAAGCGGTGGCCGAACTTCAGGTAAAAGAAGATGCAGAAGCTTTGAAGAAAAAACGGGAACGAGAAGAGGAGGAATACGCCTATAATCTTCAATTGCTTCGTAAAAAAGATGCTGATGTATATCAAGAGCATAAACTGAAATTGGAAAAAGAACTTGCCGACAAGAAGACCTCATTCGATGCCGATATAGCTGTTCGCGAAGCAAAAGTGACCGAAGCAGAAGCAGAACTGAAACTCTTGCGTCAAAAGACAGAAGCATTCCCTGCAGAATTGGAGAAAGCGGTGGCCTCTGCCGTAAAAGAGGTTACCGAAAAGCATCAAGCAGAATATAGCTTTGCAAAAGAACTTACCGCCAAACAAGTAGAAGGAGAACTGAAACTAAAAGAGCAAACCATCGAAACCCTGCAAGCTAAGATTAAAGATTTAGAAAATAACATCAAAGAACTTTCGATCAAGGCCAGCACGGCAGAAGCCAGCGTGAAAGATATTGCCATAAAAGCTATTGAAAGTTCATCTAAAATTCAATTAGTAGAAAAATCGAAAGAGATACAATAATATTCTATGGCAAAGAACAAGAAACAACCTCTGCTAAAATTAACCAGTCCAGGGAATTATATCCGTCAGAAAGTACGTAACCTTCCTATTCACGAATGCCTGATAAATGACGGATGGCAAAAAGAGGGCACTGCCCAGATAGTGATAGCGCGCCGCCACACCACCGGCAACATTACCTATGCAATGTATATGGTCGATTTGTTGTGCCTCGGGGTGCGCGATACGTTTTATAAATTCAACAATTCGGAACATGAATACGATGAGATGGTTGAAAGATTATCGGAAAACACACAAATGATTGAAGTCGATTATACGCTGGTGTACAATATTATTTATGCTGCACTTGAGTTTGCGGAAGACTATGGGTTCAAACCGCATAAAGATTTTACTTCGGTTACCAGGTACATGCTTGAAGAAGACACCGACGATATTGAGTTGATAGAAATAGAGTGCGGCAGGGACGGGAAACCGGTGTTTATCAATACCGATTCTTTTACCGATGCGGAGGCCCGAACAATCATAACCCAATTGGGAAAAACAGCGGGTACCGGCAACTATGATGTTATATCTTCTTTTGACGAATATGAAGATGATGAAGATAATAGCGATTTGTTTGACAAATATGAAGCGATAACGCCGGAAGAAAGACGAATGGCTTTTGTGTATTTGGTCGGTAAAGATATAGAGGATTTAACCAGCGATGAACATCGCCGCTTGCTGGTGTTGACCAACACGATGTATAGTCTTGATCTGACAGAGGATAACAAAGTAGATGAAATGCTTGACAAATGGGAACCAGAACTGCAAATGAAAATTTCGGAACATGAATACACCGCAGACTCCTTGGGCCTCGAATCCGGCACAGCAATAACGGAAGAACAGGAAGACACATTTTACAATACCGAGTTCGAATGGCCTGACGAACCTGACAAGGTAAAAGAAGCTTTCAACAATCTCTTGAAGCAATGGGGCGATATTCCTTACTTGTGTTATAAAAAACTTGTTGGGGAGACTGATGATGACAATTATAATGAATTACTCGACAAATATTGCACGCAATATCCCGATTATGCTTTGCTCAGAATGCAAAAAGTGAAATCGGATTTGATGGAAGCTAAAATCACCAATTGGGATTTGTACAATATAAAGACTGTTTTTGGAGAGCGTACTTCGGTTACGGATTTGGAAATGTTTGAATATCAAACAGGAAAAATATTGATAATGCTTCATGCCAATATTTTGGATACAAATGATCTGGAAGCACAAAGACACCTGCTCGACAGCTTGGATATCAATGAATCTTTCATAAAAAGCTTGCAAGCATTGCTTTTATTGGTGATGATAAGCCGACTGAAAGACGTATTAAAACTAAATGCATAACTATGTCCAAATCATCATTAAAAAAACATCTGCAATCGCTCTCCAAAGAGCAGATAATAGAGCAGGTACTCGACTTTTATGATAACAGTAAAGCGGCTAAAGAATATCTTGAATACTCCCTCAATCCGAATGAAAAAGAGATGTTTGAGAAATATAAAGCAGTTATTGTCAATGAGTTTTACCCGAAAGGAAAATCTACGGAACCAAAAACCCGTTTTTCAGTGGCAAAAAAAGCGATTGCCGATTTCCGGGCTTTGCATCCTTCTCCCGAGTTGTTGGGCGATTTGATGATGGTGCTGGTTGAAAATGCTTGCAAGTTCACGAACGATTATGGTGATATGTGGGAACAATATTATACCAGTGCCGTCACAAACTTTGAGGCGGCTCTCAAGTTTCTCAAAAAGAACAACCTGTTGGATCATTTCAAACTACGATGCACTGATTGTCTAAATTGGTCAAAACATTGTGGGTATGGCTTTACAGATGAGATGAATCAATTGTTTGATGATTATTACGAACCGAAATAATTGTTCCAATAGTATCCATCATGAACATTACCGGAACGCATTTCAACTATTTCTATGTTTGTCCGCGCAAGCTGTGGTTGTTTGCCAACGGCATCAACATGGAACATACCAGCGATTTGGTATCGGAAGGGAAACTGATACATGAAACAAGTTATCCTCAACGTCCGGAACGGTATGAGGAGTTGGAGATAGACGGTATTAAACTCGACTTCTATGATGCGCGTAACAAGGTGATACATGAGATCAAGAAATCGGACAAGATAGAAGAGGCGCACGAATGGCAGTTAAAATATTATATCCATGTGCTGGAGCGCAACGGCATCGAAGGAGTGACAGGGGTTTTGGAATACCCCACCCTACGGCAGACCAATAAAGTAGAGCTGACTGATGCAGACAGAAAAAAGATTGCAGAGATTGAAAAAGAGATTGAGAAGCTATTGGCAAGCGATGTTTGTCCACCCTGCATCCAATCGAAGATATGCAAGCGGTGCAGTTACTATGAGTTTTGTTATGTGGAAGAGTAGGAGTTGACAGAATTACAGAATCGACAGAATGAACAAACAAATAAGTGTGTATGGAATTTAATGATAGAACCGATGTTATTATAGGATGTGCATATAAGGTGCATAACACTCTGGGAAGTGGTTATCTTGAGAAAGTATATGAAAATGCACTGAAAATTGAACTAGAAAAACAGGCGTTCAAAGTTGAACAACAGTTTCCCATTCCGGTATTTTATGAAGGTGTCAATATTGGTGATTTTTATGCTGATCTGCTTGTTGATTCAACGATTATTATGAACTTAAGGCAGTAGAAACCCTGCATGCGAGACACGAGGCACAATTGGTCAATTACCTAACGGCAACGCAAATTGATGATGGATTATTAATTAATTTCGGTTCAAGCTCCGTGCAGATCAAAAGAAAATATCGTGTTTATAAAAAGTCGAAAATATGAATTCTGTTTATTCTGTAATTCTGTCTTGATATCATGAAAAAGACCTATTATTTATTTAATCCGGGACATCTGGAACGTAAGGACAACACGTTGAAGTTTACGCCAGTTGAAGACGACAATAATGGCATTGAGCATGACGGTCAGCCACGATATTTGCCGGTGGAGAACATCAGCGATTTGTATGTTTTCGGTTCGCTGACTGCCAAGAGTTCATTGTACAATTTTCTGGGGCAAAACGATATTGCAGTGCATTTTTTTGACTATTACGAAAACTATACAGGATCGTTTATGCCAAAAGATTTTTTGTTGTCGGGAAGAATGCTGTTAGCACAAACGGGACATTATCAGGATAAGAAAAAGCGTATTGTCATTGCCCGCAAGTTTATTGAAGGAGCCGCTTTTAATATGGTGAAAAACCTGAAGTATTATGACAAACGCGGCCGTGACATGGAACCGTTGGTTACCACCATCGAAGGATATGCGACATCCATTCCTGCTACTATGGCTGTTGATGAACTGATGGGGTTGGAAGGTAACATCCGGCAGGTGTATTATGATGCTTTCGAGCTAATCATCAATGATTTTTCGATGGAAAATCGCACGAAACAACCACCAAGTAATGAAGTAAACGCGTTGATCTCGTTTGGCAACATGATGTGTTACAGCCAATGCCTTCGAGCTATCCATCAAACACAGCTTAACCCGACGATCAGTTACCTGCATACACCAGGAGAACGGCGCTACTCGTTAGCCCTTGATGTGGCAGAAATATTTAAACCCATATTGGTGGACAGGGTAATATTTAAAGTATTGAACAAAAAAGAGATTCAGGAGAAACATTTTGACAAAAAACTCAACAAATGTCTGCTGAATGAATCGGGAAAGAAGATTTTCGTAAAAGCATTTGAAGATCGGTTGACTGAGACTATCAAGCACCGCTCGTTGAATCGTGATGTGAGTTACAAGCAATTGATGAAATTAGAGTGTTACAAACTCAGCAAACATCTGCTCGGCATGGAAGAGTATAAGCCGTTTAAAATGTGGTGGTAACAAATTGAAAACAAAACCTTATGCTTTTCAAAAGGGCCAAAAGAGAATAGCTTGTAAATTCTGTGGATCTTGAAACTCTGTAAAAAACGAAATCACATATGTATGTTATATTGGTTTATGATATTGGGGAAAAACGGGTAGGTAAAATGCTAAAGCTTTGCCGAAAATACCTTAACTGGATACAAAACTCCGTATTTGAAGGTGACCTTACAGAAGTAAAACTTCATGAATTACAAATAAAGGCAAATGATATTATGGATAATGAAGTTGACAGCCTGATTATTTTCAAAAGCAGGAACGAAAGGTGGCTTGACAAGGAAGTCATTGGAAAAGAGCGAAGTGCGATCGATACATTCCTGTAATTAGTTGTCGATGCAGTAACAATACGAATGAGAGACAAGCAATAAAAGAGACCAAATGGTTGCACAAGATCTTTGACATATTGAAAAACAATTCATTACATTATATTGTCGATAGTCCGGTAAAAAGATAGAATTGGGCATCGACAACCCCGACACAAAAATAAGCGATCGAAAGCATGCCTGAAATGCCCTAAAATCGCTTATATTTGTGCTAGAAATAACTGCTTCTAATCAGACCATATTGGAATTGAAACGAATAATTGGCGTAGAGAGCGGAATACCCGTTAGCCGCTTCTAATCAGACCATATTGGAATTGAAACAAACAACTCGGATGGGTTGAAATAGAAGGAGAAATGCTTCTAATCAGACCATATTGGAATTGAAACCTGATGATGCCTACGCTGCTGCCTACACTGCTGCTGCCTTCTAATCAGACCATATTGGAATTGAAACTTTGCAAACCTTTCCGCTGTATTACAAGCCTCGATCTTCTAATCAGACCATATTGGAATTGAAACAAGTATTATTTAGAGCGGTTGTATTCCCAGTACCAGACTTCTAATCAGACCATATTGGAATTGAAACCTTTCCGAGTATGTCTTTCTTATCTCAATAGCTTTCTTCTAATCAGACCATATTGGAATTGAAACTGGAAAGAGCCGATTCTACAATATTAGGATTATAGTCTTCTAATCAGACCATATTGGAATTGAAACGTTCTGCCACAACGGCCAACGCGGCTATTGCACAAGCTTCTAATCAGACCATATTGGAATTGAAACCCCCAAAGCGATTTCTACTGCAACTCTTTCCATACTTCTAATCAGACCATATTGGAATTGAAACTTATATAGGTTGTTTAATAGTTCTACAAAAGGTTCCTTCTAATCAGACCATATTGGAATTGAAACATGATTAAAGATTCTTCTGGAACTATTCAGCCATTCTTCTAATCAGACCATATTGGAATTGAAACTTTGGGACGATTCTTTTAATCCCTATTATTAATAGCCTTCTAATCAGACCATATTGGAATTGAAACGTGATAAAATGGGTAGGGATTGCAGGAGTTGCCATTCTTCTAATCAGACCATATTGGAATTGAAACCTCACTAAAACTTCTTGCACTTACATTATACTTTTTCTACTAATCAGACCATATTAAAATTGAAATTACATGATTTTAGAAATCCCGTTACTAATAAGAGTAGTTTTTATCAGATCCTATTGAAATTGCGACAGTGTTTCGTGACAGAAAAGCTCTGAATCTAAGCCCAATTCGGAGGTTTCAACATGGTATGATTGATTCCTTTGAAGCAACATAAATGAAGTTAATTGAAGAAGCATATGTTGTGATTCGTCTATCAGGATAGTATCTTTGATCAATTAGTTACGGCTAATAATACAAAATTAAAACTATCCTACTATGATTTTTAACGATTTTGACCCAAAAGAAGATACTATATTCAGACTTATTGACAACGAGGGAGTAGTGCTCAATGAAGCATTAATGCCCGATATTGATGATGAAACTGAGATTAAGGCCTATAAGGCCATGCTTTTTGCACGTGTAGCTGACGAAATGGCAGTATCATTTCAACGACAAGGTCGTATGTTCACCTATCCACCAAACAAGGGACAAGAAGCCATATCAATTGCCGCCGGAATGATTATGAGAACCAATGATTGGTTAGTCCCAGCTTTTCGGGAATTGGGTGCTTGGCTGGCAAAAAAGGTAAGCATGAAAGAAATATTTCTTTATTACATGGGAAATGAAGCCGGCAGCCATTTCAAAAATGCTCCTCATATACTTCCATTGTCCATACCAATTGCTTCACAGATGCTTCATGCCGTGGGTATTGGTTACGCCATCAAATACCTCAAAAAAGATGAAGTGGCTTTTACTTTTGTAGGTGATGGTGGCACATCCGAAGGTGATTTTAGTGAAGCACTTAATTTTGGAGGTGTTTGGAAGGTGCCAGTAGTATTTACCATTCAAAATAACCAATACGCAATCTCCGTTCCTGTACGCAGCCAGACAAATGCCATTAATTTGGCTGTCAAAGCATATGGGTTTGGTATTAAGGGTATTAAAGTGGATGGAAATGATTTTTATGCCATGTTTGTTGCCTACAAAGAAGCTTTTGAATATGCCAAAGCCGGCAACGGTCCTGTACTAATTGAGGCATTGACATACAGAGAAGGTGCTCATACAACTTCCGACGATCCAACAAAATACAGAGACAAAGAAGAAGAAGCTATATGGGCAAAAGCAGATCCGTTGATACGGATGAAAAAACGTCTGGAACAAAAAGGGATTTGGAAAGAAGATGAAGAAAAACTGATTGAAGAATATAAGATTGAAGTGGATAAGCAATTTACAGAAGCCGAAAACTTCACTCCATATCCTCTGGCAGATGTGTTTCAGTATATGTATGTGGATATACCTGATGATTTAAAAAGGCAAAAAGCAGATTATGAACAATTTCTAACATGGAAGGAGAACAAAAAATGAGTGTAATGACTTTAGTTCAAGCAATAAATAACGCGTTGGATATAAAACTGACAGAAGATAAAACGGTAGTGGTTTACGGTGAAGATGCAGGTGTGGAAGGTGGTGTATTCAGAGTCACTGAGGGCTTGCAAAAAAAACATGGTGTTGAACGGGTTTTTGATTCACCCCTGGCAGAATCGGCTATCGTGGGGACTGCGCTTGGCATGGCTTTATCTGGTTTAAGACCAGTTGTCGAACTTCAGTTCGACGGCTTTACCTATCCGGGATTTAATCAGATTGTGTCGCATGTTGCACGGATAAATAACCGTTCTCGGGGAGCATTCAAAGCACCCTTGGTAATTCGGTTCCCTTATGGTGGAGGAATTAACGCTCTGGAACATCACTCTGAAAGTCCCGAAGCATTATATGCACATATTCCGGGACTGAAAGTGGTTATTCCATCTACTCCACACGATGCAAAGGGGTTGATGATTGCTGCCATTGAAAGCGATGACCCAATTATCTTTATGGAACCCAAACGCATTTACAGAGCAATCAAGCAAGAAGTAAACGATGGAAAGTTTACCATCCCCATTGGCAAGGCAAAAGTACTTACCGAAGGAACTGATGTCACCGTAGTTGCTTTCGGAGCTATGATTCGTGAATGTCAGAAAGCGATGGTCATGACAAAAGAAGCAGGAATCTCTGTTGAATTGATTGATTTACGAACCATTTATCCGATCGATAAGGAAACGATTATAAACTCGGTAAAAAAAACGGGCAAAATCGTAATTGTAGCCGAGGCGCCAACATCATTCAGCGTAGGGGCTGAATTAATGGCTATAGTCAATGAGGAAGCATTTCTGCATTTGGAAGCTCCTCCAAAACGCGTGATGGGATTTGACACAATTGTTCCATTAGCAAAAGGGGAATCCTTTTACATGATTTCTCCCGATCGGATTTTCTATGAAATAGAACGAACCGTTAACTTCTAACATTTGACCCAATGAGATATATATTTAATTTTCCGGATATTGGAGAAGGACTCGAAGAAGGAACAATCCTTGAATGGTATGTAGCTAAAGGACAAACAATCAAGTCGGGACAAGCACTTGTACGCATGGAAACCGACAAAGTGGTTACTGATATTCCATCTCCTAAAAATGGAACAATAGTTGCCACATTTGGTAATGTAGGCGAAACGATTCACGTAGGAAGTCCATTGGTTGAAATAGAAATGGAAGGTATTTTTGGTGCTGAAGCCGTGGCTGAAGCAAAAGTTCCTATCAATGAACCGATCGAAGAAGGTGCAGCCGTTGTCGGTACAATGGAATTGGCGGGTAAAAATGCACTTCTGGCAGCAAGTGATGAAGGATCTTCAAGACAAGAAACTGAAGCGATCCCGGTAAGAAAGGCTTTGGCTACTCCCCTCGCCCGGGCAATGGCCAGAGATTTGAATATCGATATCAATCAGGTTACGGGTACCGGACCTTCAGGAAGGGTTACTAAAACTGATATTCAAATTTATCATCCTTCAAAAAAAACGATAACTCACGTTGAACAACATGAAGTTTATCAACCAACAGGTGAATCTGTCACATACGAACCACTGACACAGATACGGAAAGCAATAGCCAGAAACATGATCAACTCGAAGCTGAATGCTGCGCACATGACTGTCTTTGAAGAAGTGGAAATATCAGATTTAATAGGTATCAGGGAACGATACAAAAAGAGCTTTGCCGACAAAAACAACAAACTCACCTATCTTCCGTTTATTGTGAAAGCCACCGTAAATGCATTGAAACAACACCGGCAGATTAATGCTCAAATTGATCTGGAAAACGACAGGATGATTTATAAAAACTACTATCACATCGCGATTGCAATTGACACGCCCGAAGGATTGGTTGTTCCTGTCATCAAAGATGCTGACAAGCTTAGCATATTTGAAATTTCGCAAAGGATAACGGAATTGTCTGAGAAAGCGAAGGCTCGAAAACTAACACTCGATGACATGAAAGATGGAACATTTACGCTGACAAACTACGGTTCTATTGGTGGCATGTTTGCCACCCCGGTAATCAATTATCCGCAAGCCGGTATCCTTGGCATTGGCAGAATTATCAAGAAACCAATTATCAAAAATGATCAGGTTGTTGCTGGAAATGTATTGCCGTTGTCACTGTCTGTTGATCACCGGATCGTGGACGGCGGAGAAGCTTCCAGATTCATGAATAGCATGCTGAAATATCTGTCAGATCCTGTGATGATGATGATGGAATGATTTGAGTAAAAACAATTTTCTTAATTAAAAGGAGATTTATTATGGAATATGATGTTTTGATTATAGGTGCAGGACCGGCAGGATATGTTGCAGCCATTCGTGCAGGACAGGTTGGGTTAAAAACGGCAATTGTTGAGAAAATATACCTTGGTGGTATGTGCCTTAACTGGGGTTGCATCCCTACTAAAGCTTTGCTCGAAAGCGCTAAAATGTTTGACAAAACCAAACACATTGCAGAGTTCGGCATTGATGGCATTGATGTCGAAAAGCTTTCATTTAACTGGAAAAAAACAAAAACACGCTCGATGCGCATTACAAAGAAACTGAGTGCCGGAGTTAATTATCTGCTAAAAAAGAATGGAGTAGAGTTAATTTCAGGCACGGCTAAATTGGGTGCTGATCATTCGGTTTACGTGGATGATAAAAAAATAACTGCTTCTTCTATTATTATTGCCACCGGTTCGAAGCCCAAAGAAATGGACAATGCGTTAGCCAATGCACCCATTGTGGAAATGGAGAAATTGTTTGCTCTGGAAGCCATTCCCGAAAACATTATCGTTACAGGCAATCACATTTCGGCGGTTGAGATAGCTCAGTTTTTCAAGTTGATTGATAAAAAGGTCACCTTGATAGCCAACAGCGATTATTTCATGGTAGGGTTGGACGATCATTTGATTTCATATGTCACGAAAAAGCTAAAAACAGAGAATATTGATCTGATTTTGAATGCTTATCCTGAGAAATTTGAAAACGGAGAATTGATGATCGGAGGAAATAAACTTACCTGTGATTTGTTGGTCAATTGCAATTCCAGAAAGGCCATTCTACCGGAGAGCGAAATTCCGCTTGAACTTACCGAACGGGGGTTTATAAAGACTTCCGACCAGTTTGAAACCAATCTTAAAGGTGTTTATGCTATTGGGGATGTAAGCGGTAAAAGCTTTATGGCACACGTGGCTTCGGCACAAGGAATCCATGTCATCAATACCATTAAGGGTATTAAATCCAATTTTGATGGTGAAATTTATCCGATTAACATGTACACCGTTCCCGAAATTGCACAAATAGGCATGACTGAACAAGAGATAAAAGATGGAAGCATTGACTACAAGGTAAGTGAATTCCCTTTGTCAGCGAACGGAAAAGCCATGATTGAAGGCAACACGGAAGGATATATCCGCATGTTGTCCGATAAAAAATATGGTCAGGTTCTCGGAGTTCAGATTGTGGCTGCCAATGCCACCGATATGATTGCAGAAGCCAGCGCATTTATGTCCATTGAAGGCACTGTGTATGATGTGGCTCAGACCATTCATGCGCATCCAACCGTTTCGGAGATATTCATGGAAGCGGGTTTTGATGCGGTAGATAAAGCGATACATAAATAAGAGGAAATTAAACAGGTTTTATTGAGGATAGAATAACTTTGCAAAGAGATGACTGATTACAATCTTCCCGACATCCATTTGCTTGAAGATAAGACAAAGCGATTTCTGACTTGGATTCCGGATAAAACATATATCGTGTTAGGCGCTTCCAATCGAGCTGAAGATGCCTTGTATGTTGATAACGTGGAGCAGGATCATATCACCGTGTTGAAAAGGCCATCCGGAGGTCAAACGGTGATGCTCACGCCCAATAATCTGGTGATTGCAGTGGTTTTTTTTGATCCGAAGTCTTTGCAACCTAAAGATGTATTTGAGTACATTAACAAGCTCATCATTGCCGCCATCGAAAAAGCAGGAATTAGTCATTTGTCTATGAAGGGGATTTCGGATATTGCAGTTGACGGAAAAAAAATTTCAGGATCTGCCATTTACAGAAGAAAAGATGCACTGCTGTATCATGCGGTACTCAATATGGGCGAAGATGCCACATCCTTTGAGAAATACCTGAAACATCCGTCAAAAGAGCCCGATTATCGTAAAGGAAGATCTCATTCAGACTTTGTTACTTCGCTCAAAGAAATCGGTTATACACAAAGCTACGAGTATTTAGAAAACATCTTGGCGCTCTCATTTGAGACATCATTAAACGGAAGTATATTCTGACGATAGTAGACTAAGAATATTATTTTGATTATTCAATTTCAAATGAACCAATTCACCTCCCTCTACCACACAAAAAAAGCCATCTCCAAATGAGACGGCTTTTTTTGTAAAAAACAACACATTGAATTTATTCTTCCGTTTTTGGAGCAATTAATTTGTATCCTTTTCCGTGAATGTTGATAATGCCAACATCTGGATCATCTTTTAATAATTTTCTTAGTTTGGTGATATACACGTCCATGCTTCTTGCATTAAAATAGTTATCATCAATCCAAATGGTACGCAATGCAAAATTACGTTCAACCATTTCATTTACGTTAGCAGCCAGCAATGTCAACAATTCCGTTTCTTTAGTGGTCAATTTAATCTGACTGTCGGCAATAGACAAAATCTGACGTTGTGTATCAAAGGTATATTTACCCAAATAGTAGGTATCTTTTTCTTTAACTTTTTTACCTTTAGTACGACGCATAATAGCTTCAACACGGAAAATCAATTCTTCCATACTAAAAGGTTTCGAAATATAGTCATCAGCACCAGCTTTGAATCCTTCCAGAATATCTTCCTTCATCGTTTTTGCAGTCAAGAAGATGATAGGACAATCTGATTGTAAATTCCGGATATCTTTAGCCAATTCAATTCCGTCTTTTTTGGGCATCATAACATCCAACACGCAGATGTCATATTTTTCTTTTGTGAAAGCCTTATAACCGGCTTCGCCATCGGGAGCTAAATCGGTATGATAACCTTTTGCCTGTAAATACTCCCTTAACAACATGCTCAGATTTTCATCATCTTCGCACAATAGAATTCTCGTTTTTTCGTCCATGATTAATTGTTTTTTAGAGTTGGTAATGTAATAATAAACTTGGTGCCTATGTTCACTTCACTTTCCACTTTAATTGTTCCATGATGAGCATCAATTATTTGTTTGACGTATGCAAGTCCTAAACCAAAACCTTTTACATTATGCACATTGCCTGTAGGTACCCGGAAAAACTTGTCAAAAACACGTTTCTGATATTCTTTTTTAATACCTACGCCATTGTCTTGTATGGAAATATACAAATTTCCTTTCTCATTCCATGTTTTTACAGTCAACACTAAATTGGAAGGTGTATATTTCACAGCATTATCCATTAAGTTGTACAACACGTTGGTAAAATGCGTTTCATCAACTAAAACAAATGGATCTGGTGCTTGAATTTCCGTTCTGAGTTGACCATGTTTAGCATGAACTTTCACCCAGAAATTATCTAGTATCATGTTCAGCAGCTCATTAACATCTGTCTCAGTTAATTTCAAATTACCATTGCCCCTTTCAAAAGTGGACATTTGTAATACTTTCTCAATGTGAAAGCTAAGCCGCTTTGTCTCGTCCACTATAACTCGTGTATAATATTTAAGCGTATCGGCGGTTTTTGACACTGAAGAATCGCCTAACATTTGAGCTGCTAATGAAATAGTCGAAACAGGCGTTTTCAGTTCATGAGTCATATTACTAACAAAATCATTTTTAATTTCATTCAACCGTCGCTGTCTGAAAATTAATATAATAGACAATACACATGAAATTAACAAAATAACTGAAAGAATAGCCCAAGGTAAAAGTAATGTCATTGAATTAACCAACATACTCCTTTTGGTCGGAAAATAAACAGTTAAAAAAGCTTCATGAGCATTCGCAGGATCATTTGGAAAAAGCCTTTGAGTGAAGTCACTTTTATCGTTTTCTGTGGTAGCACTATCAGAACTTAAATAGATTACTTTACCTTTCCGATCAGTAATCTTAAAATGATACGGGATAGTTACCGAATTATTAGAAAACTCTTCCTGAATCATCGCTGACAACAGATCCATATTAATCCGTTGATTAATATCTTCCGTAATAGCATCTCTCATCCAGCGCCAAGCCACTACATCAACTACTTTTTTTGTGTGAAGAAAAGCTTCTGCAAATCGGGTTTGATACAATTGAGAAGTAGCTTGAATTGATGAAGAAGCACCTGAAATGGAAACTTTAGGCTCTGACTGCAAAGAAGTTGTATCCAAGGTATCTTGTACAGTTTGAATTGAATCAGTTAACGCAGCAAGTGGTGACTTTAGCAAATTAGATATTCCGCTTGCACCCATTTCTTGTTTCAAATATTTGGTTGCCTCAGCCTCTTCCAAATCACGCGCCACCTGATATAAACTTCGTTGTACGTTTGTATCAAATTGACGTTCCATCAATTGAGACATCTGCAAAATATAACGAAATTGGATGATGACCAAGCCGACAAAGGTCAAACTCATAATAGCCAATAACACCCAAATAATCGTTTTTTTCATAAATTATTGCTCTTCAAAAATCCGCATCACAGTGCGATTTATTTTCTTCAACAAAAATAATGTCAAAATTCACGATTGATTTTTACTTAACAAGATTTAACTGGCATCGGATTTAACATCTCGGATTTAGCGGGTTTGGAATTAACTTTTTAACGGGATTTAATGTTAAAAGGAGGAATTAGTGTTAATTATCGAACTCCTTGTTAACAATTAGAATTCCATGAACTTCTTATTAGGATGGAAACATAAGATCAAAAGCAAGATTTTTCTTACAACAGCTCATGACGCAAGAAAATTGTAGTTGCGCCAACTCCCTTTTCAACTATTTCTTCAGGAGTTCCGAAAGCAATCACATAACCTCCTTCTTTTCCACCTTCAGGACCCATATCTATTATATAATCAGCCGATTTAATAACATCCGGATTATGTTCAATAACGATCACCGTGTTTCCTTTTTCAACAAGTCGATTCAACACATCAAGCAAGACTTGAATATCTTCAAAATGAAGGCCGGTAGTAGGCTCATCTAAAATATAAAGAGTATTTCCTGTATCCCTCTTGGCTAATTCAGCCGCCAATTTAATACGCTGACTTTCGCCACCGGAAAGTGTGGATGAAGGTTGGCCAAGTTGCACATAACCTAATCCAACCTCATGCAATACCTTTAATTTTTGTAAAATTGAAGGGAATGAATCAAAAAAATCTAACGCTTGATCAATCGTCATATTAAGAACATCAGCAATGGATTTTCCTTTAAAACGCACTTCAAGGGTTTCTCTATTATAGCGTTTCCCCTGACATGCCTCACATAAAACTAACACATCAGGCAAAAAATTCATTTCAATAGTCTTGTACCCATTCCCCCGGCAAACTTCGCAACGACCTTCTGGTACATTAAACGAAAAACGCCCGGGTTTATAGCCTCGTATCTTTGCTTCAGGTAGTGAGACAAATAAAGAACGAATATCGGCAAACATGCCTGTGTAGGTAGCAGGATTCGATCGTGGAGTTCGACCGATAGGCGACTGATCAACTTCAATCACCTTGTCAATATATTCTAATCCTTCGACTGATTCATACGCCAACGGATCTTGCAATGAATGATAAAGAAATTGACTTAAAATGGGATGTAACGTATCATTAATTAAGGACGATTTTCCACTTCCTGAGACACCTGTTATACAAAGCATTAAACCTAAAGGAAAACTAACATTGATCCCTTTTAGATTATTTCCGGCTGCTCCTTTAAGCTTCAAAAAATTACCATTACCGGCACGTCTTTTTATTGGAACCTGAATTTTTCTTAGTCCGTTTAAGTAATCCGCCGTCAAAGTGGAAATACTTTTCAATTGCTCCGGCCTACCGGCAAAAACCAATTCACCTCCTAATCGACCTGCACGCGGCCCCAAATCAATTACATAGTCGGCAGCAAGCATCATATCACGATCATGCTCGACAACTATAACCGAATTTCCATTATCACGCAATTGTTTTAAAGAATGAATAAGTCTTTCATTATCACGCTGATGCAATCCAATACTTGGCTCGTCGAGAATATAAAGTACATTTACTAACTGAGAACCAATCTGAGTTGCCAAACGAATACGCTGACTTTCGCCACCTGAAAGTGATATAGAACTACGGTTAAGTGATAAATAGCCAAGCCCAACATCCAACAGAAAACGCAAACGAGAGCGAATCTCTTTCAATATTTCTGCCGCAATGACTTTTTGCCTATCAGAAAGCTTAGTCTCAACTTCTAATGCCCAATGATATAAATCAATAATATCCATTTCAGCTAACTCGGAAATTGTTTCGTCACCCACTCGATAATGACGCGCTTCCAAGTTTAAACGAGTACCTCCGCATTCAGGACAAATTGTGGTTTTAATAAATTGTGATGCCCATTTTTGTTCAGTTGCTGAAGCATCACTATCCCGTTGCAATTCAATATACTTAATAACACCTTCAAAAGTGGCAAAGTAATTTGAGCTACCTAAAGCAACGTTTTTTATATTTAAAGGTTCGTTACTTCCATTCAAAATTTCATCCAACGCCTCATCCGAAATGTCAGACAACGGGGTTTTCTCATTAAATCCATATTTTTCTCCAATAGCATTAATTTGCCAGAAAATTAATGAGTTTTTATGCTTTCCTAATGGAACAATTCCACCTTGGGCAATGCTTAATGACCTATCAGGAATAATTTTGTCAATATCCATTTGATGTATAAATCCCAATCCTTTACATTTGGGGCACGCACCTTGAGGTGAATTGAACGAAAAATTATGTGGAGCAGGTTCGCTGTACGAAATTCCTGATGTAGGACACATTAATTGTTTGCTGAAATGTCTAATTTCATTCGAGGTGTAGTCCAAAAGCATAATGTCACCATTGCCCTGGTTCATTCCCGTAGCTATGGATGCTTTTAGCCGACGCTCATCGTCAACCGAAACCACCAATTTATCAATCACCAATTCAATGCTATGATTTTTATACCGATCAAGACGCATAGATGGCGTTAGTTCTTTGATCTCTCCATCTACACGCACATGCAAATAGCCTTTTTTACGAATTTGTTCAAACAATTCTTTGTAATGCCCTTTTCGATTCCGAATCAACGGAGCCAATAAATAGATTTTCTTTTCCTGATATTGGTGATGAATTAAATCAAGTATTTCATCATCCGAATATTTCACCATTTTTTCTCCGGTTACATACGAATATGCCTCACCAGCACGAGCAAAAAGCAAACGAAGAAAATCATAAATCTCAGTCGTTGTTCCAACAGTAGAGCGTGGATTTTTATTGGTGGTTTTTTGTTCAATGGAAATTACAGGACTTAAACCGGTAATGATGTCAACGTCCGGACGTTCTAAATTGCCCAAAAAATTTCGTGCATATGCCGAAAATGTTTCTATATATCTACGTTGACCTTCAGCAAAAATGGTATCGAAAGCCAAAGATGATTTTCCGCTGCCACTTAATCCCGTGATAACCACTAACTGGTTACGGGGAATAACAACATCGATATTCTTCAGGTTATGAACACGGGCACCATACACTTCAATTTGCTCATTTTCAAGCATATTTTGTTGCATATTTTGTCAAATTATCATCTTAAATCAATAAAAATTATCCTTTTATCACTCCTAAACTTACCTTTACAAAGGTAACCACAAGATCACACAATGAGTTTTCGTCCACGCAACATTTCCTGCTTTCCCGGAGGGCCAGGTAAACGTTCAACACGAAAACCAACCTGCTGCATCATTCTTCTAACAGCACCTTTTGCACTGTAAGTAACGAAGATACCTTCATTTTTTAAACTATTGTACAATGCAGAAAAAAGTTTCTCTTGCCACATTTCTTCCTGCTTACCTGGCGCAAATGCATCAAAATAAATCACAGAAAATTGATTTTCGGGAAGTTCCATTTTAGTGAAATCAGCATGAATTTTGTTCAAATAGAAATAATCACTAATCTGAACCTTTTCATTCCATGATGCTTCATGGATTTTTTGAAATAAAGACGTATCTCCAAGTATTTCAGGATAGTTTAAACGAAAAGCGTCCTCAAGAGAAAGCGGATACATTTCCACTGTCGTATAATTGCAAATACGCTTTTGTTGTATTGCCGCCATTGCGGTTAGTAAAGCATTTAACCCGGTTCCAAATCCCACTTCAAAGATTTTCCACCTTTGTATGAGAGAAGCAAACAAGCCTGCATTTAAAAACACGTGATTTGATTCTTGAATAGCACCATGTGTAGAATGATAATGCTCGTCCATTTCTGGCAAAAAGAAGGTATGTGAACCATCTTCAGTAACTTGTAAAATGAAAGATTGCATAGAATCCAGTACTTTTTAATCAAACAAAAGTAACCATTAAATAGATTGGTTTTGCATGTGCTCTACAATCAACATTATGAAACATAGATAAAACAACTTTTTTTTTAGAAAGACAACATGAAGATGAGTTCGGAATAGCTATCTTTGCAAAACAATTTAGAGCATAAATTCTCACACCCAAATATTCCTTCAAACGGAATGTCAATGAGTCAATTGAAATCATTGAGATGTCCTTAAATGTCGTTTCTATAAAAGCTCATTATTTTGCAACATGCTTGTTACCGAAAAGAAACAAATAAACCAAATGATCCGAAAACTCAAATTATCAGATAATTCCAACCTCAAACACTTTTTCAAATGAAACAATTAGAATATCTTGTCGCTGAAAAATTGCTCAAGGTGAAAGCAGTTAAACTGCAGCCAAACAATCCATTTACATGGGCATCAGGTTGGAAATCACCTATTTATTGCGACAATCGTAAGACATTGTCCTATCCCGAAATTCGTAACTTCATTAAGATTGAATTAGCCCGCATTGTTCTCGAAAAATTTGAACAAGCTACCGTTATAGCAGGTGTTGCCACGGGTGCTATTGCTCAGGGAGCGATGGTGGCTGAAGAATTAGGTCTGCCATTCATTTACGTTCGTTCAAAACCCAAAGATCACGGATTAGAAAATCTCATTGAAGGAGACTTACCACCCGGCAGCAAAGTTTTAGTTATTGAAGATTTAATCTCTACAGGAGGAAGTAGTCTAAAAGCCGTCGAAGCTATTCGCAATGATGGGAGCGAAGTAATCGGCATGTTGGCCATTTTTACCTATGGTTTCCCCATCGCTGAAAAACAATTTCAAGATGCCAAGGTAAAATGCCTCACCCTAAGCAACTACGAAGCCATTCTGCAAGTGGCTGTGGAAACTGATTACATTGCAGAAAGCGATTTAAAAACGCTACAGGAATGGAGACAAAGCCCTTCGAAATGGCATCCAACAACTAACAAATTAACTCTATGACTCTATTCAAGAGCGACCTTAAACGGATTGCATCCACTCCTGAAAAAGTTTACGAAACATTATCTGATTTACGTAATTTAGAAAATTCACGCCATTTAATTCCTGAAAATTCAATTCAAGATGTTGAATTTCATGAAGACAAATGTTTCTTTTCCATACCACCACTTGGTAAAATAGAGTTATCCATTCGCGAACGCATTCCTTCAACTTCTATTAAACTTAGCTCTAATGATGCACCGATCGATTTTCATCTTATCATTCAACTGCAACCATTGGACGAAGGGAAACACACACAACTACAAGTTGAGGTGCATGCCGATTTGCCACAAATGGTAAAAATGATGTTTGGAGGAAAGATCCAGCAATTTGTTAATCAATTCGCATCTGCATTGGGAAGTATCCATTATAATATTTAATCGATTACTTACATTGAGTTATGGCAAAAAAATTATGGGATAAAGGGGTGACAACTAATCATGAAATCGAACAATTCACCATTGGTCACGATCAAGAATTAGATGTACAATTAGCACCCTATGATGTCTTGGGCTCAATGGCACATATCATCATGCTTGAACACATCGGGTTGTTGGAAAAAAGCGAGCTAACCCGATTATTGCAATCATTGAAAGCTATTTATCTTCAGATTGAACATGACAACTTCACCATTGAGCCGGATGTGGAAGATGTTCATTCTCAAATTGAACTATTACTCACTCGCTCATTGGGCGATCTGGGAAAGAAAATACATAGTGGCCGTTCACGCAACGATCAGGCATTGCTCGATTTGAAGCTTTTTGCACGACATCAAATTGAAAATACCGTTGAACTTATTCAACATTTAATCAATGTTTTATTAGAACAAAGTGAACGGTACAAAGAGGTGTTGATGCCGGGTTATACGCATCTTCAAGTAGCTATGCCGTCATCTTTTGGACTTTGGTTTGGTGCGTATGCAGAAAGTTTAACGGATGATCTTCAATTGTTGTTGGCAGCCTATCGCATTGCAAACCGCAACCCACTGGGTTCTGCAGCAGGTTATGGATCTTCATTTCCGCTCAACCGCCAAATGACAACCGATTTGCTCGGATTTGATTCAATGAATTACAACGTTGTGTATGCACAAATGGGGCGTGGAAAAATGGAACGTATTGTCACAACAGCATTGGCCTCTGTTGCTGCAACTCTGTCAAAATTAGCCTACGATGCATGCCTGTTCTCGAGCCAAAACTTCAGTTTTATTCAATTACCGGATGCCTTTACGACCGGGTCGAGTATCATGCCCCACAAAAAAAATCCCGACGTTTTTGAGCTGATACGTGCAAAATGCAATAAACTTCAAGCTGTACCTCAACAGATATCTCTTATTATAAACAATTTACCATCTGGATATTTCCGTGACATGCAAATTACAAAGGAATGTTTTATTCCTGCTTTTGAGGAATTAAATGACTGTCTGCAAATGGCCTCATTAATCATGCCAAAAATCAGCATCAATCAATCAATTCTTGACGATTCGCGTTATGATTTGATGTTTAGCGTCGAAGCGGTAAACGAATTGGTGAAAAAAGGTATGCCATTCCGAGACGCTTATAAAAAAATTGGCGATGATATTGCAGCAGGCACTTTTCAACCTGTAAAAACGATTCATCACACGCATGAAGGCAGTATAGGCAATCTTTGCAACAATGAAATAGGCCAACTAAAAAATGACATGATTGCAGCATTCCATTTTGAAAAAAGAAGAGATGCAGAAAATAAATTGTTGTCGTTAGCAGATTAAATGCTCATAAAGCAATTTGAACAGCACCTGTTTTTTTCATATCAACACACATAATACCCAAGGAATCGCATGCATGTTGAATATTTCGCCTATACCATGGCGAAATTGTCTGGTCAATAATCACATTCTTGGGTTCTACAAAACGATGTAACTTCTCAAAAGAGATTCTCGTTTTATTGCCAACAATGAGATAATCAACTTTCAGAAATCTTGTTGTTCTTTTATCACGAAACAACGAATCATCTGTTACTAAAAAATGCCTCCCGTCAAATGAAGCAAAGGATTGTGTCAAACACCTTGGTGCATAGGTCCGCTTCTTCAAATAAAAAGCCTTCTCCATTTCATTCAACGATACACTATCGGATGTAATGGCATAATGTCGTTTCCCAAGTAGAAAATCGATATGCGTATGCTGATTATCAGCTAAAACAACTACTTGATGATGTGCATAGCCGTCATACGTTCTCCATAACGAATCCGTCAAAAACAACATCACGGCGCTTAAGCTAACGGTTAAGAACAAAAATCGTTTTGATGAAAAATAAGCTGCAAAAGCAATGATCACGACAAAGGAAAGAAAAAGTTGATATTCATCGATCCAACAATTATATGCTGCGGATGGTAAATGTTCAATCCACCGAATGATATCATTCATTACGACTAACATCCACTTCAACACAACAGCAACAACCGATGCAACAGCCGGGAAAGGAGATACGGCTAACAGAGTCATAGCCGTATACATGATCCACGCAGCGGCAGGAACCACTACCAGGTTTCCTAACCAAAAGAAATTGGCAAACCGATGAAAATAAAAAACACCCAATGCCGAAGTTCCAAGTTGTGCAGCAACAGAAACACATAATAACCCCCAAATCCATTTTAATGGCTTGTTCCTTATATAAATCAAAGTTTTGAATTTCGGTTCAAAATAGACAATGCTTACAACAGCAATGTAGCTTAACTGAAACCCTACATCATATAAATATGATGGATGAATAAGCAGCATCACGAAAGCCGAGAATAATACCGTATTCATTATTTGTGGCTTACGTAACAACACAAGCCCAAGTGCTACTAAAGAAAACATCAACGTAGCTCTTATCACAGCGGGCGCCAATCCAGTCAAGAAGGCAAAACCCCATAATAGTAGTACAATCAGTAATTGTTTGATCACAAACAATTTTCTTTTTTTATCCATAAAGCCTAACAGGAAGGAGAATACGGCATAAATAATCGCTACATGCAAACCAGAAACAGAGAGCACATGCATAGTGCCCGATACACTATAACTATCTCGCAATTCTCTCGATAACGCATCATTATATCCAAGCATCAACGCCGCAACTACAGCAAACTCATCGCCGTCAATATGATACTGCCGATATACATTTAATAATTTTGCACGTAGATGCGATGATGCGGCATAAAGCGAAAATCCACTACCCTGCTTCACTAAGCGAAAATTACCTGATGAAACGTAACCTGTAGCTGAAATACCATGATTTTGAAGATAGCGATTAAAATCGAACGTTTCCGGATTTCCTGATGAGCGAACAGGAGCAAATGTTGTGCTTACCAACAGTTGATCACCAAAATCAAAAAGTGGATGCAATGAATCTTTGGTCACATACAGGAAAACACGCTTGTTCATAGCTTGCGCCAACATACCATGATACCAACGAAGAATATTCACTTGATACAACGTCGATTTCGATTTCTCAATCGGAGCATCAGAGATCTCAACTAAAAACACACCCTTTATCCCGTCTTGTGGAAAAGCAACACGCTGTTGGACTCGCTCCATACGCCATATACCAAGCAAAACCAGCAACCCGAAAATGCTTACTCCAAACAGCCAACGAAACCTATATTGCTCTATAAAAAAACAGTTTAGCACAATACCAATCACACAAAAAACCGCTATTGTCATTAAAACGACAGAAGATAAAGTAACTTGATTGGCTAACACGATACCAACGATCAGAGCAACTAAAATCCGAAAAAATGGCGTTGTTTGAACAAAATGAATCATGAGTTATCATATTTCCCGGTTAATCATGCTTCTCATTTATAACTCCCCAATGAATAATGCAGATTAATGTTCCTAACTTCCAAACATCTTTCTTTGAAAAAATGGTATCCAACATTCAGGAATCACCATCTTGATTATCATCAGTTTCTTCTTTCAATGACTCCTCTTCCACTCCATACTTCATAGCTAATTGCGTCAATGCATCGTCGTCGTCATCTATCGACGTATTTTCGTCATCATCTGCATGATACGCCTTAGCTCGTCTAAAAATAAATGCAGCAATGGAACCTGCAACAGCACCTGAAAGATGTCCTTCCCATGAAATAGTTTCATTGGGTAAAAAAGGAAACATATCCCACACCATGCTGCCATACCAAAAAACCACAATCAGCGATATTGCTGTCAAAGAAATAGAGGGAGCAATCAAACCACTCCAGAAAAGGAAAAAGGCCAAACCATAAATAATGCTACTTGCTCCAATATGGTAGCTTTCTCTCCCGATAATCCAGAGTAACAAACCTGTAACCAACCAAATAACGATCAAAATACGATTTGCATCAACATGGTAAAAATAATAAAGTGTGGTCGAAAGAATAAAAAAAGTAGGTAAATTATTACCTAAATGACTCCATCCGGCATGAATGAACGGATGAAACAGAATGCCCCATGCACCTGAAAGCGTTCGGGGATAAACTCCGAAACTATCTAAATCCAACCCCAAACCTAGCTGTAGCAAAAACACAAGAAATATGACAAACGAAAGCAATGAAGGAATGACCAATGCATGAAACAAACGACGTCGCTCTGCTGATATAGAAGAAGAAAATAACATTCTGTAATTTTTCCACAAATATAAAGACTTTTAAACAAAACATACCTTCTCAAACAAATTTATGGTGCAAAATCGCATAAAGTATAAGAAATAAAACGTACCTTTGACCAACCAACCGATGAAAAGTGGTTTTAATGCCATGTCAGTTGTATATCCACTGTATATCCACGCGCAAAAGCTTATTATGAACACGAAAGACAAACGATCAAACTCTCTAAAAGAAACCATTATGTCAGAAGAAGCAAAACAACCCACCACCGAAAAACTGAAAGCCCTGCAATTGGCTATGGAAAAAATAGACAAAGATCATGGTAAAGGAACAATCATGAAGATGGGAGACAATCGCGTGGAAGAGGTATCGGTCATTTCCACCGGATCCATTGGTTTAAATGCAGCATTAGGTGTTGGAGGATTACCTCGCGGACGAGTCATTGAAATCTTTGGACCTGAATCATCTGGAAAAACTACGTTAGCCATTCATGCTATTGCTGAAGCTCAAAAAGTCGGAGGAATTGCTGCCATCATCGATGCAGAACATGCATTCGATCGTTTTTATGCTGAAAAATTAGGCGTAGATATTGCTAACTTGCTTATTTCACAACCTGACAGTGGCGAACAAGCCCTTGAAGTGGCCGATCAACTGATTCGTTCGTCTGCTGTTGACATCGTAGTGATCGACTCCGTTGCTGCACTCACACCTAAAGCTGAGTTAGAAGGTGATATGGGAGACTCAAAAATGGGACTTCAGGCTCGCCTAATGTCACAAGCATTACGGAAATTAACTGCCAACATTAGTAAAACAAATACTTGCTGCATTTTCATCAATCAGCTTCGCGATAAAATCGGTGTGATGTTTGGCAGCCCCGAAACAACTACCGGCGGCAATGCATTGAAGTTTTATGCATCCATTCGTCTGGATATCCGTCGCATTGGCCAAATCAAAGAAGGCGAAGATGTAATGGGCAATCAAACACGCGTTAAAGTAGTCAAAAACAAAGTGGCACCACCCTTCCGCAAAGCAGAATTCGACATCATGTTTGGCGAAGGTATTTCACGTGCAGGTGAGATTATTGATTTAGGCGTTGAAAACAATATCATTAAAAAAAGCGGTTCATGGTATAGTTATGGCGACACAAAGATTGGTCAGGGACGTGACTCCTCTAAAAATGTAATGAAAGATAATCCTGAGCTTGCAGCGGAAATAGAAGCCAAAATTGCTGAGGCAATGAAAATTCCTAAAGCACCCAAATGATATACTGCGCATTGGAAACATGACTGTCAATAAAAAGAGAAAAGAACCTGTTCGATGGTTGTCCACAGGATATAGATGATTCATTAGATTCAGCAAAACAATAACAATCATGGGAAAAGTTATCATTATCGGTGCCGGAGGTGTTGGCACGGTTGTGGCCCACAAAATAGCACAAAACCACGCTGTATTTACAGAGATATTATTAGCTAGTCGCACAAAATCTAAATGTGATGTCATTGCTGCCGATGTCAAAAAACGTATCGGTGTCGATATAAAAACAGCGCAAGTGGATGCCGACAATGTCAATGAGTTGATTGCGCTATTTCAGTCTTTTCAACCTGAATTAGTCGTCAACGTTGCCCTCCCCTATCAAGACTTAACCATCATGGATGCTTGTCTTGCAACTGAAGTTAACTATCTGGATACCGCAAATTACGAACCAAAAGACGAAGCAAAATATGAATATAGCTGGCAATGGGCTTATCAGGATAAGTTCAAAGCAGCAGGACTCACCGCCATCTTAGGCTGTGGTTTCGATCCCGGAGTAACCAGTGTGTTTACAGCCTACGCTGCTAAACATCATTTTGATGAAATGCACTACCTTGATATTGTCGATTGCAATGCAGGTGATCACGGTAAAGCATTTGCCACCAACTTCAACCCGGAAATCAACATCCGCGAAGTAACTCAAAAAGGTAAATATTGGGAAAACGGACAATGGGTATGGACTGAACCGCACGAAATTCATCAGCCTCTCCACTATCCGAATATCGGTGCTAAAGAGTCGTATCTCATCTATCACGAAGAACTGGAATCGTTAGTCAAGAATTTCCCCACACTGAAACGCGCCCGTTTCTGGATGACGTTTGGACAAGAATACCTGACATACCTGCGTGTAATTCAAAACATCGGCATGGCTCGCATTGACGAAGTAGAATACAACGGACAAAAAATCGTACCCATTCAATTTCTAAAAGCCGTTTTACCTAATCCCGGCGATTTGGGTGAACACTACACAGGATGGACTTCCATTGGATGCCGTATTGCAGGGACAAAAGATGGTAAATCCCAAACTTACTATATTTTCAACAATTGCAGCCACGAAGCAGCCTATAAAGAAACCGGAACACAAGCCGTCAGCTACACTACCGGTGTTCCTACAGCCATTGGTGCCATGATGTTTATGACAGGCAAATGGCGTAAAGCAGGCGTTTATAATGTGGAAGAGTTTAACCCTGATCCATTTATGGAACAGCTAAACCTACAAGGATTGCCCTGGAAAGAGATCTTCAACGAAAATTTGGAAGTATAATTTCTACAAGAAGAGGCGTTGGAGACAATGCCTCTTCTTGTTTTTAAACATACAATCAGCCCTCAATTACAGTTTTTACGTCAAATATCGGATTTATCATATTACAAGGCAAATTTGAAGTGAATCTCAAAGTAGAAGATTATCTAATATGAAGCAAAACAATTAATTTTGCAATCTTAAATGACTATTTAAACTGCAATGATCGATTACTCTCAAATACCTTCCCCCTGCTTTGTGCTCGACGAAAAACGTTTACGTAATAACTTAGCGCTGATTCGTTCTGTGAAAGAACGTGCTAATGTAGAAATTATTCTGGCTTTCAAAGCCTTTGCTATGTGGAGCGTCTTCCCTATTGTGCGCGAATACATCCAATACTCAACAGCCAGCTCGATAGCCGAAGCACAATTGGCATTCGAAGAGATGGGTAACCTGGCTCATACTTATGCCCCTGTTTATTCCGATAAGGAGTTTGCCGCTATTTTGAAATACAGCAGCCACATCACCTTTAACTCGCTTGTACAATTTGATCATTTCTACCCGCAAACAAAACAAGCCGGACATCCTGTTTCGTGCGGTCTACGCGTCAATCCTGAATTTTCGTCCGTCAGTACCGACCTGTACAACCCATGTTCTCCTGGTTCGCGTTTGGGCATTACGGCTGATCAGCTTGGCAATCAACTTCCGGAAGGTATTGACGGGTTACACTTCCATACGTTATGTGAGTCGCAATCGACTGATCTCGAACAAACGCTTCAGGTGATAGAAGAAAAATTTGGGTGTTACTTCGGTCAAATCAAATGGCTCAACATGGGAGGAGGGCATCTGATGACCCGTAAAAATTATAATGTAGATCATTTAATCCGCCTCCTAAAATCATTTCAGGCAAGATACCCGCACCTGCAACTCATTCTTGAACCCGGGAGCGCCTTTGCCTGGGAAACAGGAGAGTTGGTATCAACGGTACTTGATATAGTTAACAATAAAGGCATTTCAACCGCCATGCTTGACGTCTCCTTTGCATGCCATATGCCTGACTGCTTAGAAATGCCTTATAAGCCCGCTATCCTTGGTGCCACCGACCCTGTTATGGGAAAACCCACTTATTGTATGGGAGGCAATAGCTGCCTCTCTGGTGACTTTGTCGGCGATTGGTCTTTCGAACAGCCCTTACACATCGGCGATCGTATTGTATTTTGGGATATGATGCACTACACGATGGTCAAAACCACCTCTTTTAATGGCGTTACACATCCATCCATCGGTTTATGGACAGGTGAAAACCAATTTCGATTGATACGCGAATTTGGTTATGAGGATTTCAAAAGCCGGCTGTCGTAATTGAATCCCGAATTCCCAACAAATCAAAACATGGAATCAATGTCCTAAGGTGCATTCTTCCTCAAAAAGCAGCAAAGAGTTTGACAGTTCTGAAAAAAAACCTATCTTTACAGTCGCAAAAAATATCGCCTTTAGGCATGTTCTTTGAAAGGATAGCATGACAAAATTGCGGAAGTAGCTCAGTTGGTAGAGCACGACCTTGCCAAGGTCGGGGTCGCGGGTTCGAGTCCCGTTTTCCGCTCATAAAGGCGTTTTTCGTTCTTTTAGTCTGCCCGGATGGCGAAATTGGTAGACGCGTTAGTTTCAGGGACTAGTGGTCGAAAGGCTGTGCAGGTTCGAGTCCTGTTCCGGGCACATCATGTTGTGAAATTTGCCCAGGTGGTGGAATTGGTAGACACGCTACTTTGAGGGGGTAGTGAGGGCAACTTCGTGTGAGTTCGAGTCTCATCCTGGGTACTTAACAAAAGGCTAACAATAAATGATATAGATTGTTAGCCTTTTTTACTGCCCTTATTTTCCCCACATCTCCATTTTTTCTGATTGATCGTTTATTCTGTTTCAATTTAATCGTGAACTAACTTGCCATGGTAACATTAGGGTAATATTTTCATCATATTTCTTGCAATAACGCTTGTTATGTCGTATCGCCAACATTTCCAATCAATTATACTCTAAAGCTTTTTTGACTAAATGTAAAATTACTATTTATAACTTGCACGCATAGTCGCAGTGTGGCAAATCTGTGAGTCGAAATATGTTTCGAGCTTTTTTAAAAACTCTGGCGAAAGATATAAACGAATAAGACCAAAATGTAAAGGCAACCCATTGCCTGAATGATATGAGAAAAGATTAAAGAGCTTGAGAAGCTTAGTACAGATGGGAAAATAAACCTTTTCTATAGAGATGAATCTTATGTGTGCAATGATGGATACATACCGTTTGGCAATTCCCAAATGAAAAAGTTTGCATTCTGTCTGAAAAAGTGCATCGTATTAATTGCTTTATACTTATTTTAATAGATAAAGTAAGTGTTACTGGAAAACCACAGCACAAAGCATAGATGCTCAATTTGTATTGGGATATTTAGAGAATCTTTCTTTTGAAATTCATAACGAATACCATATTGGCAAAAAACTATTTATATTAGCTTAACGCTTGTAATATATCGGCTTTCAAAGCGTAAAGATCTTCCAACCCGGTGGAAAAACGCAGAAGGTTATCGGGAACTCCCATTTTTTCTTTCATTTCGGGCGACAACGTGCCGTAGATGGTGGAAAGCGGGTGGATAATCAATGATTTGTTGTCGAAGAGATTGGTGGCACGGCGTATTAATTTAAGTTTGTTGATAAAGCGGTAACATGCCTCCCTATTTTTCAATTGGAATGTGAACATGGCAGAGGCTATTTTTCCAAATTGCGCCAAGCTGATTTCATAAAACAGATTGTTTTCCAAACTATTATGGTTGACATGTTTGACGCCTGGTTGAGTTTGCAGCCATTGGGCCAATTGTAATCCTGTGTCGGCAGCACGGTTGAAACGCAATTCCATCGTTTCCAGTCCGAGCGTTTGTTGTGCAGCAATTTGTGGAGACATACAAGCGCCAAGATTGCGAAAAACTTCACCCCTGAGTTTGGCATAAAACGTGTAAGCCCCGAATTTTGACGCATTTGCTTTTAGTCTGTGGGAGTAGTTCCAGTCAAAGGTTCCATGGTCGAGAACCAGCCCGCCGATACCAGTTGCACCACCTGAAATATATTTGGTGCTTGATACCACTTCGATGTCCACCCCGAAATCGCGCGCTTTAAAAATGTTCCAAGGTACCACTGTGGTATCGGCCACCAATGGTACGTGTTTGCGTTTGGCAAGTTCTGATAGCGCTTTCAGATCAACAACTTCCAAATGAGGATTGGTAATTACTTCCGTAAAAATCAGGCAAGTATTTTTGTCAATATTTTTTTCTACGTCTTTGATATTTAAAAGGTCACAAAAACGTATTTCAACGCCGAATTCTGCTAAAGTGAATTGAAACAGAGAAAAAGTGTTACCGAATAGGTGGGAGGTGGTAACTATATTAGCGCCATTGTAGGCGAGGCTCATCATAACGTTGGAAATAGCTGCCATGCCCGATGATAGAGCGGTTACAGCCATGGCGCCTGATGCATTTTTGACACTTTGTTCAAAAAATTCTACTGTCGGATTAGAAATGCGGGTATAGGTATGAAATGCGGTTTGTCCGATAAATGCAGCTTCCATCTCTTCTGCCGTGGCAAATTCGTAAGCTGCTGTATTATAAACCGGCATTGATAATGGATGATTAGGATCTTCTTTCGTAAATGGAGTTTCTAAAATTCTAGTGGTAACACTTTTTGGCATTGCAATTGTATTGATTAATAGATGCTTTCCAATATCGGAATGTTGAAGAAACATCAAATTTTTAGTTTTATTTTTGTTATACAAAGTTGCACATTATCCTTGGCTTTACAAAATAGGATGCAATGTCGTTTAGTGATTAAGAATTTAAGAATTTGATAATAAGAAAACTGTTTTTTTTACCATTAAGAAATTAAGAACTTAGCATAATAATTATTAACTTCTTAATGGCATATTATTTTAACATGGGCTTAAAACTTTGATTACCGGTTGTGTAGTATCTTCTTTACCGCTTCCACCAATTTATCAATCTCTTGCGTGGTGTTGTAGAAAGAAAAGGAGGGTCGAATACTGGCTTCCACTCCTAAGCGGCGCAAAGCCGGTTGTGCACAGTGGTGACCTGCCCGTAGGGCGATACCTTCCTGGTCAAGCAATTTTCCTGCCTCAGGTGTAGAAATGCCTGCCAATTCGAACGATACTACGCTAACCCGTTCCTTCGGATTACCGATCAAACGCAAACCATCTACCTTCCCCAATTGTTCGCGGGCATATTCAGTCAGGTAATGTTCGTAACGGGAGATATTTTCGATGCCTATCTTACGCACATAATCCAATGCGACACCCAATCCCACTGCATCAGCCACATTGGGAGTACCGGCTTCAAACTTGGCGGGTGGATCACTGAATTGTGTCTCTTCGATGGTCACGTCCTTAATCATATTACCACCGCCTTGCCAGGGAGGAATAATGTCAAGCAATTCCTTTTTGCCATATACTACGCCGATTCCATTAGGTGCATATATTTTATGACCGGAAAAAACGAAGAAGTCGGCTCCCAGCTCCTGTACGTTGATCGGAGTATGTGCAACCGACTGTGCACCGTCAATCAGTACGCGTGCACCCCAGCGTTTGGCCGATTCAATCATCGACTTCACCGGTAAAATGGTGCCGAAAGTATTGTTTACATGACTGATGGATACAAATTTTGTGCGTGGTCCTAACAATTTCTCGTAATCTTCGAGAATGATCTCTCCATTGTTATTGATAGGAATAGCCAGCAACTTAGCTCCTTTTTCCTTTGCCAACTGTTGCCAGGGAACAATGTTGGCGTGATGGTCAAGAGTTGAAACGATAATCTCGTCACCCGGTTGAATAAATTTCCAACCATACGTTTGTGTCACTAAATTGATGCCTTCCGTGGTACCTCTTACAAAGATGATCTCTTCAACGGAGGAAGTTCCGATAAAGTTCTTTACCTTTTCGCGTGCTTTTTCGTAAGCATCGGTCGAACGGGCGGCCAACGTGTGTGCGGCACGGTGGATGTTGGAATTGTCGTGTTCGTAGAAATGCTTAAGGGCGTCGATAACCTGCTGAGGCTTTTGCGTCGTAGCAGCATTATCAAACCAAATCAAATCCTTGCCATTTACCTTTTGGTGCAGAATCGGGAAATCTTTACGGATGGCATTTACGTCGAATGTTTCACGTCCGTTATAAATGATTTTTTGATCGCGTCCGAAGGAGTAATCGGAGAAGGTGAACGGTTCGAATCCATCTTTCAAAGCTACTTGCAGTCCGTCATTATCTTTCTCTTGGTTGAACGTGTGTTGCAAATGATTGTCGATAGGGAGTCCTCCAGCAAAAATACCCAAGTCGAACACAAAAGCATCGCCTTCCAAAGGTGTTTTTTGAGTAAGCAGGTTATCCACCCCCGTCAGCTGGCTGAAAGATTCGAACACGCTTTGCAGATTCAAATCCTCGGCAAAAACTTCCGAAGGCAGTTCGCAACTTTCCTCTTGAGGAAAGAAACGTTCGGCTATTTGTCGTAAACGACCGATATCCAACGATTCACTTCCTGCTTGAGGAATATTAAATTGTTGATTTTCAATAGACATGTTTGTATAATTAGATAATGTGAAAATTATATCTGAGCAATAAAGAGACCCTGTACAATTTGAAAATAAATTTGTATATCAATAAAAATTGCGAAATTATCATTTTCAAACTTTCAAAATTCCAGATTTTCAAATTAAACTATTTTTCTACAGCATTACGATGTTGGTAGTCGTGGTAATAGCCCACTTCCACATTTTCGAGTACAGCTACTGCATCGTCGGTCAGGGCAGCCAAAGAGAAATATTTGGTCAATAAATAGGATGCCACACCGAATTTATCCAATCCCATCAAACGTGCCGAGAGACTAGGCGCAATTTCACCTGGGATGCCGGCTTGCTGCAATCCGACAACCCCTTGCTCGCGTTCGCCGATACGGAACAGAATGATACTAGTGGTTCCTACTCCGCGATTGGTAAGGTATTGACCTTTGATTTCCACTTTATCGCTTGGAATAATGGGCACACCACGCCACAGGATAACAGGTACACCGTGAATGTTAGTGGCCACAGGAGGTACGCCACGCCAGGTGCATTCACGTTCAAAAGCAGCGATGGCACGTGGGTGTGCTACAAAGAAGGCCGGGTTTTTCCATACCAACGAGAGCAGCTCATCTAAATCATCAGGGGTTGGAGAGCCATAGCGGGTGCTGATGCGATAGCCGGGTTCCACGCTGTTTAGCAATCCAAATGTCTTATTATTAATTAATTCCCATTCCTGACGTTCTTTGATGCTTTCAATACTCAGGCGAACTTGTTGTTCAAGTTGGTTGTAAGGATTGTTGTAAAGGTCGGATACACGGGTATGTACACGCACCACTGTTTGCAAGGTGTTTAGCGAATATTCGCGTGGGTTCTCTTCGTAATCAATATAGGTTTCGGGAATAATATTGTCTTCTTCGTGACCCGAAACAAGGTCGATATGCTTTTCACCGTGCGTATTGACAGTGGCTCTGAGGCGCAGGTGTTCGTCTACCGCTTTCTGAAATTGTTCACGGAAGTCCGGAACCTCTTTGGTGATGGTTTCCAATTCCGAACTGTTGAGCGTAAAAAAGACACCCGGTGTGATGGGACGTACGGTAACTGATGAAGGCTTGTCTGAAATCAAATCGGCTTCACCGAAATACTCACCCTGTGTCAGAATACCGATACGAAGTTCTTCGCCGTGCGGTCCTTTGCTGATAAGTTCAACTTGACCACTGGCAACAATAAAGAACTTCTGGTCATCACCTTCATTAATCAGATTTTTACCCAGCTCCACCTCTTCGATGGCAAAGCGTTTGGCAAGACGGATCACAATGGTCTCGTCGATATGCGAAAAGAGCGGAATACGACGTAACGAATCGGCACGAAAAGCAGGCGTACCATCCAAATACTCAATTGCAATGCGTTCGGCCTTCTTCAACTCCACCTTGGTACGGTTCACGCGATAAGTGCCTGAATCAACTTGTACCCAAGGTAATACCTTTAGTAATAAACGCGGAGTAATCGACCCCATTTGCGGGGCTGTTTTGGTGGTTGTTGCCAACTGTCTGGCTGTAGCAGTCGTAACGCTGCGTTGTAAATCATTTTTAGCCATTGTTTGATTGTTTAAAGTGTGAATTAATGTATTGAATGTAATGCGACATATAAACTATAGAACCAAGATATTAGACAATTTGAAAATAAAATCTGAATTTGATTAAACCTGAAAATGCCACGATTGCAATATTACATGCCAAACATTCATTGTCTTATATTTCTTGATGCCTTAGTGTTTAATACATATTTTGAGTACTGCAATTTATATACCCAACCCGTCCATGAATGGATCTTCGATGGCTTTTTGTTGCGTAATCCGCGTGTTAGGCGGTATGCTTGTCGTGAGCCATACGTTACCTCCGATTACCGAACCAGCACCGATGGTAATACGTCCCAAGATGTTGGCATTGGCATAAATCACCACATGGTCTTCAATAATAGGATGACGCGGAACATTAATCGGATTTCCGTGATCGTCGAGCGTAAAACGTTTGGCACCCAAGGTCACTCCCTGATAAAGCGTAACATGATTGCCGATGATTGTCGTTGCCCCAATTACCACACCTGTGCCATGATCAATGCTGAAGTACTCTCCGATTTGGGCTCCCGGATGAATATCTATACCGGTTTCGGAGTGTGCCAATTCGGTAATGATACGCGGTAATACAGGAATGCCCAACTTGAGTAATGCATGTGCTACCCGGTGGTTGAATATTGCTCGGATGGCAGGATAACAAAAGATCACCTCTCCGTAACTGCTGGCAGCAGGATCACCGTCGAACATAGCCTTTACGTCGGTTGAAATCAACCGCTTTAATTCCGGAATCTTATCGATGAAGGTCAAGGTTATATCTTGAGCCTGTAGTTTTGAATCGGAGGACTGCCGATCGGTGGAATTGAAATAAAGACCGTTGTGAATCTGTTCTTTAAGCAGATCGTACAACTTCTCGGAATTTACTCCTAAATGGTATTCCAGTGTTTTGGAGTTAGCAATCACATCACCGAAATAACCCGGGAAAACAATGGTACGCAATAATTCTACGATTTCACTCAACTTTGCCAATGATGGCAAAGGATTGTCATGCTGCGGAATATACTTGTATTCAAGTATCTTGTTTTTTGTGAGCAGCGAGACGTTTTTTTGAATAATTTTTATTGCGTTGGGTTTCATAAAAAAAATTGTAATCTTACAACGTTATGTTTACCACTACTTCCTGCGATTGTCCGTTTTGTATCTGAAAAGCTTTCACGGTTGGCTGTTCGCTTGCCAATGAAACAATAAGATATAAGATATCCGGATCGTAGGCCAAACGGATATCTTCTTCCGACGGACGGGCAGGTGTCTCAGGATGGCTGTGATAATTGGCAATAACCTCCAAACCTTCTTTCCGAGTGCTCCGAACAACCTGAAATTGTTCCGCAGGACTGAACGAGAAATGTTCGGGACTGTGGTCCACGTTTGTCATAACATAACGTTTTTCCACTGTACCCTCTTTCCCGGCCAACAACCCGCAGGCTTCGTTCGGCAGTTCGTTTTGAGCTTGTTCGATCAACGCTTTAATAATCAATTGTGGAATCCGGATCATTTTTGAATAACGATTAAGTAGGTTCCGGAAACTTCTGCCGGGGTTACCGACAATACCTTATAGCCTTGTTCTGTGGCACTGCCCGGAATGTTTTCCAATGGTTCGCCTTCGCTTACCAAAACATGTAATATATCGCCCTCTTTCAGTTTCGACAATTCAATTTTAGTCTTCACGAAAGTCATCGGACAATGTTCTTTTGTAATATCTATTTGATGTGTTGCCATAAATAATTGATAATAAATAATTTGAATCTTTTTAGTTCACGGTCATTGAGTTAAGTTCCATTTTAGAACCAAGACACAATCACAATGAATTGGAAAAGACAAGTTGAAAATGATATCTGAATAAAATTGATTTTTCCACACAAAGTATAACTGCCAATCTATTATATGAATAATGTTTGTCCGCCCTCAGCCAGTTTAAGGAACGTTGCCACTCCCAGTACATCTTTCACTTCAGTTATAAAATCCGTTTTGCTTAAACCCAGTACATGCATTGCCATTTCACACGCGTAAAAATTGATACCTAATACTTTTGCTGCCTCTACCAACTCTTCGAGAGGAGCTACATTGTTTTTGCGCATCAGGTATCTGAATATTTTAGGACTGATGCCTGCAAAGTTGAGACGGCTGACAGGAGCGCTTTTCAATCCACCCATGAATACACCAAAAACTTTGGGCAAAAAACCTTTGCCGACAGGACTCCGCCCTTGTTTGATTTTAATTGCGTCCAATCCCCAGAAAGTGAAGAAAAGATTCACTTCATACCCTACGGCAGCCGCACCGGTAGCTAACGTGAATACGGCGGTCAATTTATCGAAATCGCCGCTAAAGCTAATGATGGATAATTTCTTAGCCTCGCTTGTTATATTGTTTTCTATTGTTGCCATGATAATATCTAATTTGAAAATAGAATCTGAAAGCTACTTAATTACCGACTACGTTAAGATGATTTGGAGGGCTTTAACTCGCAAGTCGCTTGTTCGTAATCCACCAATTCGGTAACGGTCGGATGATCCCCGCATACCGGGCAATTGTGGTTATGTTTCACATTTACTGTTCTGAAATTCATTGTTTTTGCATCGAATATCAACAGTCTGTCCGTAAGCAACTCGCCTACTCCGGTAAGGTATTTCAATGCTTCGGCAGCTTGTATGGTGCCCAGCATCCCCGCAATCGCCCCCAACACGCCCGCTTGCGAACAAGTGGGAACCGCGTTGGGAGGCGGAGGGGCAATAAACACACATCTATAACATGCCGAACCTGGCACATAGGTAATCGTTTGTCCGTCGAAACGGAGAATGCCGCCGTGCGAAAAAGGTTTTCCTGCCAATACGCAGGCATCGTTAATCAGAAATTTGACCGGAAAGTTATCGGTTCCGTCAATTATAAAATCATACTCTTTTATAATTTCCAACGCGTTGTATGAGGTCAACAACTCCTGATAAGTCACCACATTGACATCCGGATTAAGCTGGTTGATTTTTTCTTTGGCAGAGATAACCTTGGGTTTATTCACGTCGGCGGTAAAATGAATCACTTGTCGTTGCAGGTTCGACAAATCCACCACATCACCATCGATAATGCCGAGTGTGCCAACACCTGCCGCCGCTAAATAGAGTGCTGCCGGAGCGCCTAAACCTCCTGCGCCGACAATCAATACTTTTCCGTTGCGTATTCTTTCCTGGCCTTCCACTCCTACGTCTTGCAGCAAGAAATGGCGGCTGTATCGTTGTATTTGATCTTCTGAAAAATCCATATAAGCTTATTTACAATTTTAGAATTTTAAATTTACGATTTATCGAGAATCAGCCCGCTTCAATCGTAAATCAAAGTTGTCCTCCACCCATAAAATAGAGGAAATCCACTTCGTCGCCTTCTTTAATTTTGGCGGTTTCGTACTGTTCGCGCAATACGAATTCTCCATTGAGTTGCACCGATACCATATCGGGTTGCTGCACTTTGTTGAGTCGGATTAAATCGAGAAGTGTGATAGTATTTGTTTCAATGGTTTGTTCTTTTCCATTAACAGTTATTTTGCTCATAAAGAAATTATTTAACTCCAAACTCTTGAAAAGAGTTTAAAGAGATGTTTATGTGATTGTTTAATTGAATTTTGAGTACTGTGCTCGTAATATGTTGTGCTTTAATGTTTCCAAAGGGAGATGAAGGAGGTTTTTACTCATTGTCGAATTGATAGAGTAAGGTAGAGAGATACCGTTCTCCGGTGTCGGGCAAAATGACAATAATAGTCTTCCCTACATTCTCAGGACGTTTGGCTATCTGTATGGCGGCAAAGGCAGCTGCTCCCGATGAAATGCCGACCAGTAATCCTTCGAAACGTGCCAACTCGCGACCTATAGTAAACGCTTCCTCGTTCTTTACCTTGAAAATTTCATCATAGATATTTGTGTTCAACGTATTAGGAACAAAACCTGCACCGATACCCTGAATCTTATGCGGTCCCGATTTTCCACCCGACAATACAGGGGAATCGAATGGCTCTACGGCAATTACCTTGATTCTGGGATTCTTGGCTTTCAGTACTTCGCCGATACCTGTAATGGTTCCGCCCGTACCGACACCTGAGATAACGATATCCACTTTGCCATCCGTATCTCTCCAAATCTCTTCCGCGGTGGTTTTGCGGTGGATTTCGGGATTGGCGGGATTGTTGAATTGCTGAGGGATAAAAGCTTTTTTGTATTGGCCTTTCAGCTCTTCCGCCTTGCGAATAGCGCCTCCCATTCCTTCAAATCCAGGTGTCAATACGATTTCAGCACCCAGAGCTTTCAAAATATTGCGACGTTCCACGCTCATTGTTTCGGGCATGGTAAGAATAAGTTTGTAGCCTTTTGAGGCTGCCACAAAGGCCAGCGAGATGCCCGTGTTACCACTCGTCGGTTCAATAATAGTGGTCTCCTTGTCAATTAAACCCGCCTTTTCCGCACTGTCAATTAAAGCTAAGCCGATGCGGTCTTTCACACTACGTGCAGGGTTAAACGATTCGAGTTTGGCAATTACTTTGGCTTTTAATTCGTACCTTTTTTCAATTTTCGATAACTCCAGCAAGGGAGTGTTGCCAATCAGGTCCGTGAGTTTTTCTACAATTTTTGCCATATAAATGTGTGTTTGATGAATGTGTGTTTGATTACGATACAAAGATCTTAAAAAGAATTCAAACATTGGTCTTTATTAATGCCATAAATACACATATGATAGATAAATACCACATTTATGGTATTTTCCTACCATAAATGTGGTAGGAAAAACCATAAACCTGAGTCCGGAAATCGGGGACAAGAATGAGGCATAATAAGTGCTCACCAGTAAAAGTTGTGAATTAAATAAGAACGAATACATTTGCAAGAATAAAACAACATGTTCCGCTTGATGGCACGAAACAATAGTACACAAAAGACTCATTTTATATTGGTAAAAAGAAAACGCAGTAGTGAAAAACAATGTGCTGACTTTGCTCAAGAGCAACACCTATGATGGGTTTTATGCACAATAAGAAGATATGCGATTTACAATCACTATGGTTGTCTAAGGAAGTAACGCTATGGAAGATACTGCATTTTAAGGGCATAACTCTGAAGACGCAATCATCTCTATACCTGGGTATAAAGTCTATTAAAAAAATAAATCGTAGAAGAAATTACTCTTCCACGATTTAGAAATTTGTCAATTAAAATATTTGATAATAATCAACTGCTAAATCATTTTGTACATGCCAAATGCCAGGAGTGTTCCAAGCAATTCGTTCTGCCTCTTCTTTTTGATACCATGATTTTACCGTTCCGGTAAGGGTTACGGTTGTGCCAGATACTTTTATTTTTATATTGTGATCATTAACTGACAAACTTCTACCGATAGCATTTTCAACATCTTTTTGCTCAATTGTATCGTGTATTTCCGATTTGATTTTAATATCGTTAGTTACACCTTTAACACCTGTAAGATTATTTACTGCACTTTTTGCTGCTTCTTTCTGGTAGTTCCACGAAAGTTCACCTTCTAAAGTAACCCAACCATCTTCCACTTTTACGGTTATTTTGTCTTTAGGAACTTGCCAATTCGAATTCAAAGCAGTCAAAACTTCGTTAGCAATTTCAGCATTAGTTTTTGTCCAACAACTTGGAAATTTCACTTCAATTTTTTCTACCAAGACTTTCACCCCAATCACTTTTTTGGCAGCATTTTCTGCTTCCATTTTTTTAGCGTAGCTGTCAACTATACCTGTAAGAGAAACGACACCGTCTTTAGCTGTAACTCCAATTTCTGCTGCATTCAATAATGGTTCCCATTTGATAGCGTTTTGAACGTCTGTCTGTAATTCTTCATTATTTTTCATTCTGCATTTTTTTACATTGTGAATGAATTTCCACAACGACACAAATGTATGTCCTATTGCTACCAAAAATCTTACACAATTACTGATATGATTTATAAGATTCTCACATTAATAGCAACCTTCATAATAGGATCGGCATTTATTCCATCAATAGGCAAACTGTTTTTCACCCTCAAAACTCGAAGAGTTTAATGTGCATAGGGTACATTCCAACTTGACGGAAATTCCCAATGCAATTGGGGGAGCATTCTAGCGGTATGCAGAAGAGTTGCCATCGGTAACTCTTCTGCAAAGAAGATACGGGATGCCGAAAAGAAAATACATTGATTTAAAAAGAAAAAATCCACTTCGTACTAGTAGATTTTTGTGTTGCAAAAGAGATATACTGCAAACTATTCTTGTATAGGAGCTTGTGCAAATCCCTTGGGGTCAACGATGGGTAAAATTGCATTGTGCAAGAATGTACCTCTGAAAAGAGTAAATAGAACTCCTCGACAAGTTGAAAGAGAGATGGAGTTTAATGTTACAATAATGTCGTTCGGAAAAGTAATTTTGTCTTTATCAACAAATTCATTCAGATTGATTACATTATAAATACAGCTAATTTTTGCATGTCCCAAGTTGATATCTGCGCCTTGGGTTAATATATTGAACGTAACTATTACAAAAATAGTTTTTGTGTCCAAATTAAACCGGTGTTCAATATTCATATCGAATCTGAAAGGTGTTTGAGGCTCAATTGGTATACTTGGAGATGTGATTGAATAGTCCAACAATTCGATACCTTTAATACCAAAAGTTATTTCTTGTGTCATAGCTGATTCTTTTATGCGGAAATATTCTTCTGCAAATAGCTTTTGCTATTTGCAAACTCATGTGTAAAGTTATTCTGAGAGATGTTGGGATTTACGGTTACTGAAAAATGATAAATAACCGGTTTAGGTACTGATTGTTCTAAATTTAAAAAGTCAATATCTAAAGCTGTTCCTAAATCGGTTAAAAGGTCGCTTGTGAAATTGTGGGTACCACTAAGCCAACGGGTAATTTCCGATTGATTCTTTTTGCTCATTGCGAGCATGAGATCTTTTTTCTTCCATCCTTTGGCTTGCATGCCATCATCTATCTTAGCAGCCAGTAACATTCTATTTTCTACTCGTTTGGCTTCTTTGGGTGATATTGAGTTCAGAATATTCCCAATAATGTTTGTTGCGGTTGATTTCATGTTTTTTTAACCACCTATTTGCTTTTGCTCCCTGGGTGTGCGGGTTACTTGAAGTTCAATTTAAAAATCAAATTCTAAATCTCCTTCAAAGTCCTTACCGTTGTCAATGAACTTGATGTCCTTGTTTCGTAACTTTTTTGTGATTTGTTGAGAGAGTTCTCGTAAGAAGTAGGATTCGTCCTTTAGTTTTTTGTCATCTTGTAATGCTCTCACGTTTTTGTGTCCGCCTCCACCAAGTATGACTAATTGGGTGCCATACCGAATACAATAGAGACGTAATTTGTATTCAGGCAAATCATATAGAGCACATACACCATCGCCTGAAGTACCCTCGTTTAATTTGAAGAAATTTTCTCTTGCCCCCGTTTTATGTCCGATAGTTTTTAAACGTAAGACAATGTCGTTTATTTCACTTGAATATGAAATGTGATTTTCTTCGACAAATAATTCAAAAAGCGCTTTATCTTCGTTATCAGCTACAACTGAATAGATAGATGTTTTATTACCACTTAATTCTGTTATTTTTCTCAATGCACATTTCATAATTGAACTGGTTTGCAAAGGTAATGCATTTTACTTATAAGTGAAATGGCCTTGCTGATTTTACTCAAACTTTAACACTGACTGGCTATCGAAATATTCACCTTTTGATACCTGACTAATAACATTAAGAAACAAAAAGCTTCCTTCTTTTGTTGACTTTAGTAAATACATTCATTAAAAGGACGCCTTTTTGTAGAATAATTGTCTGCATCCCAATTTCCATTCGTTGGCGCAAGTATTTTTACTTGTGCCTAAAATCGTTGAAGTTTTCAACCTCTAATGGAACATTCCGCTTTAGCGGAACAGTTACAAATGGAAACGCAGTGACATCCCGACTTTTCGGGACTGTTTCCATTTCCTGCACAAGTTACACTTCGCTCAACCTGAGGCTTTGTAGCTTTTCAAATTCTTTGATAAACTTCGTCGAAAGGGATTCTCATTCTGTCTCCCCAAACTCCGTGTTCATCTCTGATTCCGCAGGAAACAACCATATTGATTTCGGCACCCAAAGGCAATTTCAAGACACTTTTCACTTTTCTACTATCAAAACCTTCCATCGCACAGGTGTCATAACTTTCATTGGCCATTGCTAACATAAACGTTTGCGCCGCCAAAGCACAGGTTTTATGAACTACTACTCTCATGTCGTTTTCAGATACCTGATACGTGATTGGTCTGAAAAGTCCAACAATGTTCACCAGAATTTTTCGTACCATCCCTAAAATGCCTGAAAAGCGGGAATATAAAAATGGCATTACTTTTCCATAGTACAATTGCCATCTTTTGATTCTTTTTTCTTGTTTTTCTTTTGGACTATTTTTCAGAATGTTCTGAGTTTCCAATTCCATCATTTTGTTTGCTCTTTTTCGGTACAAATCCTGCCTTGTTACGAAAACTACCATTTGTGATGTTCCCCGCCGCCGCCGTAGGGGCGAAATATTGTTCGCCCTCATAAAAAGGATAGGCATTTATTCCAACGTTTTGTGAAATATTGCCCATTTCAACATCCATCGGATCAATGGGCAAATGCTTATTCGCCACCTAAATGGAATAGGTATTCATTTTATCAATGGGCGAAAAACAGTTCGCCCCTACGACGATGATGCATGTCGGGATTATATGTTGGGGCGTTCATTAACATGAATGAATCTTATACTTGAACTGGCTTGAAATCGCACCCCTTGTTGCCGCACGATTCTCTCGTGTGGTGGCAACCTAATACCTTATTAATGATTTTACTACACGATATAATCGCGCGGGAATTGGGAGACACGCTCCTTTGAGGGGCTAGTGGTAGCAACCTCGTGTGAGTTCGAGTCTCATCCTGGGTACTATAAAAACAGGTTCAGCAATCCAAATCGATGTTGAACCTGTTTTTTTGTTTCACACGTGGAAGTGCCATTTCAAATCGCACCTCTACTAAGCCTTAAGAGAAGCTATCACTTTGTTAATTACATATACATCTTTTACTTATATTTCAAATCAGTCATTATCATCATGCTGTTTCTATAATGGACGAAACAAAACTTATTTTAATTCCAGTATAAGTGCTGATTTTTTTGGTAAAGTTAAAGATGGTGAGAACTTATAAGTGACTCCCGTCATCACATCGGTACCTTGCGTAAAACGTTTGATGCATTGGGAAAATCTATTTATATTTAAGGTTTTGGTAGTATCGTTATTGTTGAGAATAACCATAACGGTTTCTTTTTCATTGTAACGGAAATATACATAAATGTCGTTTTCTGGAATATAATGAATCAAATTCCCCGTATGAATAACAGGTTTATGTTGCCTCCAATGAAGCAATTTTGATAAATAATTGAAATAATCATTTTGGAAGGGTGTACGTCCTGCTGCTGTAAATGCATTGAGGGTGTCTGTAGCCCAACCACCGGGGAAATCACGACGAGTATCGCCATCACCTACAGTCTTATCCCCTGTCATCCCAATTTCAGAACCATAATAAATTTGAGGAATTCCTCGAGTGGTCATCAGAAACGACATTGCCATCTTGAACTTTGCAAAATCACCGTTCAGAGTGTGGTTATAGCGCTGAGTGTCATGATTCTCTGCAAAAACAAAGAGGTGATTAATATCAGCATATAGATAGTCATTAGCAATAATATTGTAAAGACGGCTCATACCCAAACCGTTCCATTGATTACCTTGTTCGTTGAAACAAGAAGACAAAGCATCGTTCATTGCAAAATCCATAACCGTAGGTAATTGTGAGTTGTAATGCAATGAATTAACTGCATCTTTTTGCCAAAAAGCAATATCAACCGAATTATTAAGCCACGTTTCTCCCACAATATTGAAATGAGGATATTCATTAGTGATAGCTTTTGCCCATTTTGACATTGCATTGCGGTCGTTATATGGATATGTATCCATACGAATGCCATCTATATGTGCATATTCAATCCACCATATCGAGTTTTGAATAAAATATGTCCAAAAATAGGGATTCTGCTGATTCAGGTCTGGCATTGAACGATCAAACCACCCATCAAGAAAATTTTCCTTATCAATCATAGCAACATGAGTATCTTTGATTGTACTCATTTGAAAGTTGCATTGTGTATATGTTGGAAATTGATGAATCCAATCTTTCATGGGAAGATCTTTCATCCACCAATGATTGATCCCGCAATGATTGGAAACCATGTCCATAATGACTTTGATCCCTGTTCGATGGCATTCGTTTACAAAATGAACATAGTCTTCATTACTTCCAAAACGCGGGTCAATTTTGTAATAATCAGTAATGGCATAACCGTGATAGGTATAATTTTTATTATTATTTTCAAGCAATGGCGTACACCAAATTGCTGTAATTCCCAAATCTTTCAAATAGCTCAAATGTTCTTCTATTCCTAGAATATCACCACCATGGCGCCCATAATTAATGGAACGATTTACTTTTTCGATCATTGCAGGTACGTTATCATTAGTAGTTGTTCCGTTTGCAAATCGATCAGGCATGATCTCATACACTACGTCAGCACTGGTAAAACTCTTACGCTTCGCAGAACCTTTATCTCTATTCTTAAGTTGGTAACGATAAGTTAAAACTTTTTTCCCGTGCTGCTCAAAAGTAATAGGGAAGATCCCTGCTTTTGCGTGTCTAAAATCTATCATCAGGTCAATAAATAGATAATTAGGATTAGATACTTTGTTCACCCTCAAAATCTTTACTCCAGCATAGTTTATTGTTACATGATTAGCGGCAATATTCTTTCCGTTCACTAATAATTGCAAATGAGGATTTTTCATCCCAATCCACCAGAAAGTAGGTTCTACATGATCGATCTGAGCATAAACGCTCAAAGTCAGAAATGAAAGCAATAAAAGCATTGATTTTTTTAACATAATGATTTGTTTTTATTTTTTGAATTTAACGTGGTGCAAGAAAATCTTGCCAAACGGGATTAATCTAATTTTTTTTGTTTGATTATTTTTTTTGTTCAGCACTTGAATCTGAATCTCATCATTTCCATAATCGGGTATTCGATTTTTCAGTATAGTAAATCCATTCTTCTCTGTTGAAACGTAATAATAGTCAGAAAAAGCAGGAGAATAAATTCTTCTTTTGATTTCTTTGGATGGAATTGGATAAGCATATAGCAATGCTCCATAGCTGAAATAACAATCATTTTTTTACATCCTGATGTTACTGAATTTGTGTTTGAAATTTTTTAAGTGGATTACTTCATTTCTGTATTAAAAACTCCAATGGAATATGTAACCGCTCTTGCCATGATTTTTCGCTGTGGTCTTTACCTGGGAAAAAGAGCGTTTTCCAGTTCTTTGCCTTATAACCCTTATCTTTCATCACTACATCGGCTTTCTTTTGTAACGGTTGATACATGGCATCCAATGTATGATCGCCATAGTCGAAATAGATTTTATGCGTTTTGGGGTTCGGCAAATGTTGACGCATGTAATTCACAAAAGCATCGGGTACCGGATTGTCTTCCACCGAGAAAATGCCGGGCCAATGGGTACTCATGCAAGCTGCTCCTCCGAAAACAGCCGGATATTCACAGATTGCATACATCGAAATTAAACCACCCATGCTCGAACCTGCGATAAATGTGTGTTTTTGGTCTTTGTAAACTGAATAATGCTTGTCGATAAAGGGTTTTAGTTCCGTGACTAAAAACTTTAGATAGTTATCCGAATTTGGTTTGAATATTCCCTTTGTTATTCCGGCTTTTTGAAGCTGTGTGTTGACATACTCTTTTTGATCAGGAGTAAGCGATTCAAAAGGTTTCTGAGGAAAATAATCCGAATGGTGCAATGTTGGAATGTTCCATACCCCGACAACGATAAAACGTTGTACTTTACCTTCCTTCATCAGTTTTGAAGCAACATCCGCAACCTCCCAGCTTTCTTTATTCCAGGTAGTTGTACTATCAAAAAGCATTTGGCCGTCATTCATATAAAGTACAGAATATATTTTTGACTCATCATAGTCATCTGGAATCCAAATATCTACATTTCTTGATTGCACAAAATTAGAAGGGAAATTCTTATAGCGAATAATTCTACCACTCTTTACTCTGGGGATAGTGCTATCTATAACATCTTTGTAACGCAGACGAATATCAACAAACTCTTTTATCCTTCGCCAATATTCATCCATGTTTTTTGCCACAAACCAGTTAGGATCGGGCATCTGCTGTTTGATTTCATTCCAACTCTTGTTTTTAAAAAAGAGTGTATCAATCGTACATCCATTCATCTGGCTAAAAGGTTTTAAGAAGATGTATCCGTCAAAAAGCTGACCGATAGTCAGATTCTTATACCCCAGACTGTAAGTACTGTTGTCAGGCAAATTCTGCAACGGAGTGTTAATCAAATCGAACCCAAGAGGTTTATTTTTCAACATTGTCATGATGGTTTCAACTGCTCCCATAGCAGGCGATACTACTGTTGTTTTCTGATCGGGCTTATTGAACAACGCACAGTGCAGAAGTATATTAAATATTTTATCCGGATATTTCTTATATAACCGATTCCCTAAAAAGCCATCATCATAATCACAGAAGTTATCGCTATTCATATTTAAAATGGCCATCTTAAACTTGGTAAAGGCATGTACATTACCAACAAATAACAACGCTTTCTCATGTTTTTCTAGAATTTCTTTTTCAACCAGATAAGCCCGGAATTTATCCACAGGCCCCTTGTAAAAGATTTTGGACATGTTCTCAAGTGTTCTTGCTGACTTATATGCGCTCCAGTTATACTGATAGCTCAAATTTAAAATTTTGAATTTCTTGGCATTTACTGGTAACGACTTATTAAATTTCCACACAGACCAGTATATATCCGTATATTCTTTGTATGCCCAACCGACGTTATAGAAATACATCATATCCCTTGCCGATTCTTCATCATAGATTTTTGCATTTAGTAAAGAATCCAACTTCGATTGCATTTCTGAGGCTCCAAATTCCATGCCAAGATTGTATACGCCGGCTTTATAAAGACTGGGAATTAAATCAATAATAAAATCCAGATCTTCTTTTATGGCATGGTCTTCACCTAACAGCACCACATCATACGTGGAAAATTTTCCGAGAATATAATCGGTTGGTGTTTTCCCGTATTGATTAAGATAGGATACTTCTTTTTCATAATGAGCTGTTCGTTGCGCATAAACATTAGACAATATCATACTTATGGAGCAGAAAAGGCTTGTAATCGCAATGTTTTTCATAATGGAAGAAATATGTAAGTAATGTGTCTAAATAGTAACCAGGAAATACGATCGTAAAGATTGATTTGAGAATTTCAGTATTACATGAACGAAGCTCCACATATTCTTGTTGCTAATTAAAAGACGCCACAAAGAAAATCAATTATTTTACTGACAAAAAATTATTTATACAGATGACGAAATTATTATGCAAACGAATGAATGAACACAATTTCAGCACAAAAACAACGAGCTTAAAAAAATGCAGACTCCTTATGAAGAAAAATAAACTACTTTTGTGGTCTGTTTTATACAGATATTATAGAAAAATCTTTGTGATGGATACACAGTCAATAATCAGTCAATAAATTACCAATAATCCTATGCCATTCACGAAAGGCCGAATATCCAGTGCTTTTAATCTTGCAAATAACCAGAAACGTATTTTCTTCCATATTGCCTATTGGACATGTGTAGTGCTGTTTTTCTCTTTTTGGTGGGGAACACGTTATTATAACTATTGGGTCTGTTTTTATAACGAGCTTGCATTTTTACCAGTTAAGATCGGAGTAGTCTATTTTTCTCTTTACATCCTCATTCCACGTCTATTGTTCAAAAAAAAGTACCTCCTACTGGTAGCGACAGGTATGGCAACAATGTTTATCGGGGGAATTCTACAGCGAATGCTGGCATACTACTCCTTTATTCCGATGATAGGCTTGATTGATCCTAAAAGACCGTTATTCGATCCTACCGAAATTCTATTACAGGTGATCAACATTAATACGGTTATGATTATTCCTTTTTCTATCAAACTCTATAGCTATTCACTGGAAAAAGAGAATCGCATACTCAGTTTATTGCAAGAGAAAACACATGCTGAATTACAATTTCTGCGCAGTCAGATTCAGCCACACTTTCTTTTCAATGTCTTGAATGACCTTTATGCTATGGCATTAAAGCAGTCGGATAAGACAGCGGAGTTAATTTTGAAGCTATCTGATTTGATGCGCTATGTGTTGCATGAGTCAACAGTTGATGTAGTACCCGTTGAAAAAGAAATTAGTTATCTTCGAAATTACATTGACTTGGAGAAATTGCGTTATGACAAACGATTTTCTGTTACTTTCAATGTGATTGGGGATACAGCAGAATGCCATATTGCGCCTTTGCTTTTGCTGCCATTTGTAGAAAATGCATTCAAACATTCTACCACAAATGAATTAAGTGGTGCATGGATTAATATTGAACTACACATCTCTTCCAAAGAGCTTTATATGCATGTAGCGAATAGTTATAATCCAAAATCACCTAAAAACGACTCTTTATCTTCAGGAATAGGAATACAGAATATCCGTCAACGATTGGATATTTTGTACCATGGATGCTATTCTCTTGATTCAAAATCAGACGAAAACACATATATTTCTAATTTAATCATTCATTTATAACCATGACTCCCATTCGTTGCTTATTAGTTGATGATGAAGAATTAGCGCTTGACATTCTGGAAATGTATATTGGCAATTTTAAGGAATTGGAGGTGTCATGCCGTTGTACTGATACCATCGAAGCAACTGATTTTTTACAACACAATGTAGTTGATTTGGTGTTTCTGGACATCCAAATGCCTAAAATGACTGGTATGGAATGGATAAAAAGACTTACCAATTCACCAAAAATTATTTTTTGTACTGCTTACGATCATTTTGCTTTAGAAAGCTATGAGGTAGAAGCTGTTGATTATTTACTGAAACCTTTCTCGTTCGAACGTTTTGAGAAAGCGGTATCTAAAGCTAAAGAAACTATTATAAAAGAGCAACTTCTTGCAGAAATACCTAGTAATGATAAGTTCTTTCTGGTTAAATCAGAAGGAAAGATACTTAAAATAAAAATGACAGACATTCTTTATTTCCATAGCCTTAGCAATTATTACCGGATTGTGACTATAGGGAAAAAAATCATTGCTTACGGTAGTATCTCAACTCTTGAAAGAGAATTATCTCCTTCACAATTCATTCGCATACACCGTTCATATTTAGTAGCACGTGATAAGATAGAGGCTTTTTCAAGTAATGCTGTCTTTATTCATGGTGAAACATTACCGGTTGGTCGTAATTATCGCAACAACGTCGAATGTCAACTGGGCCATTAATCTTAATATACGGTCAAAGACTGTTTCTTCTCCCACACACTTACTGACTTCAAATCATCAGATTTATGCCTTGACAGCCGGGGCGCGACTTAAAGTCGCACTCCGGCTAAAGCTTCTGATGAAACATCCATCCTCCCCCTTTGCTTTTTCGTAAAAATTATGTGTATTTGCAATACCAATTGTCGGGTTCATTTCACGTTGTGGTAAATCATTATCGCCAACTTTCAACGAATGAGGTCCCGCAATCTGCTCTTTTAAATTATCTTTCTTTTTCATCGTTCCTCCGTGGTAGCTCCGACCATCCTTCAGTTATCCTCTAATGATCCTACAGTAATTTTCTGTATCAACTCTGTGAATATGCCTGCATTTATTAACATTAATTTGATAAAACACCGGCATGATGCTTTTGTCATGGCAGGGCTTATGTTCCATGTCGTCGCCGTAGCACCGTCTTGTTGCAACCGTACCACTAAGATAGTAATCCCATGCATAACCCTTGGATAAATCTTAGATAACCCATATCATTTATAATATGGGTTATCTATGGGTTATCCTACTTTGTGCTATCAAAGTGATAGGGAAATGATACGTTAGTGAGGCGCATCAAACCACCATGCAACGCAAGAGACCTGAACAGCCTCATTGCATTGCATACCGCTTGCATGTAGTTCATTTATTTTATCAACGAACGACCGTGCAGAAACCCGAAGAATTGTGTTTTATAAGAATCTGAGATAGGAATGTGTGTCTTTCCGAAAACGATCCGGTTATGTTCTATCGTTTTTATTTTCTCCAACTGAACAATAAACGAACGGTGAACCCGGACAAAGCGGTCGGATGGAAGTCGCTCTTCCATGATTTTCATGCTTAACTGAGCCAGAACCGGTGCAGAGGCAGTTTCCGTAAAGATTTTCACATAGTCGCTTGAGCTTTCGATGTATAGAATATCAGCAAGCTTTATTTGCACCAGTTTGTACTCTGTTTTCACGAAGATAGCATCTTCTGTAACCTGATTCGGGAGCTGCTTTGCCGACATTTCAAACCAACGCAGCGCCTTGTTGGCCGCTTCAAGAAACTCCTGATAACTAATCGGTTTTAATAAATAATCGAGTGCATCGACTCTGAATCCTTCGACGGCATATTGCTGAAAAGCGGTTGTGAAAATCACTTTCGCTTTATTACCAACCATTTTAGAGAAATCCATCCCGTTAAGAGCCGGCATCTGAATATCTAAAAAGAACAGGTCGATCTGATTGTGATGAAGAAACTCCATCGCTGACAAAGCATTGTCGAACCGTCCGGCAAGCTGCAGAAAAGGAGTCTTATGCACGTAACCCTCCAGTAAATCGAGAGCTAAGGGTTCATCGTCAATGATGGCACAGCGAATCATACATTTAAGGGTTAGAATTCAACTTTAATGTCAATCGGGCAAAATAGGCTGCTTCGCGCTGCTCCAACTGCAATTCATAACAATCGGGATAGAGCAATGCCAACCGTTTCTTCAGGTTTTCTTGTCCGATACCGGAACCACTCTGATCGGCTGTCGATTTGGGAAAGAAGCTGTTCTCGACAATACAGGTCACTTGTTTTCCGGCAATCAGGTTAATGTCAATATGGATAAATGAAGAGTGAACAGGACTGATCCCATGTTTGAATGCATTTTCAATTAATGAGATAAACAGCATGGGTGCAATCAAATCAACACTTTCATCTGATGGAATATGACAGGTTACCTCAACATCTTTCGGTAGCCTCAGTGACATTAACTCTACATAGCTTTGCAAAAAACGGAACTCTTGATAGATCGGCACATACTTGGGTGTATTATCGTAGAGCACATAACGCAACAGATGGCTAAGCCGGTGAACGGTCTCTTGTGCCTGTTCCGCGTTTTGGGGAATAAGCGCATAGATGTTGTTGAGCGTATTAAACAGGAAATGAGGATTCAACTGTGTTTTTAAGTTCTTCAATTCCGCTTCAAAACGATCCGCTTCCATCTCTTTACGTGCAGCATCCACTTTATACCACTGACCTGTCATGCGAATGGCAACGCTCAAACCTGCTGCCACTAACAAAGAGGTAATATCACGAAAAACAAAAAAATAAACAGGAATCGGAGGAGGTGAAAAATTTGTATGCGTTGAGTGCGGGAAAGAAAGCTTTTGTTCCAAATGCAGCAATGCGGCACCGATCACGACCATTGCAAGGTTCACCAAAACAAAACGAACGAACTTCTTATTGAACAAATAGTTGGTAATCAACACGAAGTAGTTGACATAAAACACGATGAAAAACAGAAAGGTATTGCCAAAATAACCCCAGTATTTATGCAAATCAGGATCACCGCTTTCCCATATAAAGATGAAAGGAAACCCGAACAACACACCCCACGCCAGTATGTGAATGAGGACTTCAATTCTTTTGTTATTCTTATATGCAGACATGTTGAAAAATATAGCAGTTGTCAGAACAAAGGTATCTAAAAAAACGGATTATTCGTATCGAATGGCTTCTATCGGGTCAAGACTTGCAGCTTTGCGGGCAGGATACCATCCAAAAAAGATTCCTGTAGCCGTACAGACAGCGAAGGAGAGGAACACCGTATACCATTGAATGTAAATAGGCCATGAGAAAAGGCTATGTACCATCAAAGAAGCGCCAACGCCCACAATGACACCTATAATGCCTCCGGTAACACTTAACAATACCGCTTCAATCAGGAATTGCATCAGGATATCAATGCCACGCGCTCCGATAGACATGCGTAATCCGATCTCACGGGTACGTTCGGTGACGGAAACATACATGATATTCATGATACCTATGCCACCTACGAAAAGGGATATGCCCGCGATGGCTGCCAGCAGGATGGTCATTAAATCACTCGTTGAAGTAATCATAGTGATCAAATCCTTTTGCGATCGTACGGAAAAATCATCATCCTGATTTGCACCAAGATGGTGATTCGTGCGTAAGATATCCTCAATTTCTTGTTTGGCACTGTCTGCAACCTTTTCGCTTGTTGCCGAAACCATGATGCTATTTAAGTAGGTAATAGCTAAAATACGCTTTTGGACGGTTGCATACGGGGCTAAAATGATATTATCCTGATCTTGTCCCATTGAATAGCCTTTTTCTGTAAGCACACCTATGACCCGAAAAGGAGTATTTTTGAACCGGATGACTTTCCCGACAGGATCTGTTCCTGCCGGAAACAGCGTGGAGTCGATAGTATGTCCGATAACACATACTTTTGCAAGCTCTTTACTGTTTTGTAAAGAGAACATTTCTCCTTCATCTATGGAAAATTTTCGTATGGTCAAAAAGTCAGGATTCACCCCAGTTAATGAGGTCGGGGCATTGTTGCCACCATATATTGCCTGCCCGCTTGCATTAACAACCGGAGTGGCATCTGATATGAAATGACATTGATTGACAATGGATTGATAATCGGCATACTTCAATGTTTGCATACTGCTTGGGTCCTGACGAACACCACCCATCATCCCCATACCCGGATCGATGGATAACATGTTGGAACCCATCTCGGAGATTTGTCCCTGAATGCTGCGTTTAGAACCCTGCCCGATTGCCAGCATGGTAATGACGGAAGCCACACCGATAATGATGCCAAGCATGGTGAGAAAACCTCTGAACTTATTATTTCTCAATGCCCGAAGAGCAATTTTGAAGAGATTGCCGAAATTTACATAGATCTTAATCATCTTGTTTTGGTAATTGAAGCAACATTTCCTGCGCCGAAGCAATAGAAGGATTCAGAATGTCTTGTACGATTTTTCCATCCTTCAACACAATGTTACGGCTGCTAAAAGAAGCTAATTCAGGATTGTGAGTAATAAAAACAATGGTACGACCTTGTTCCTGGTGCAAGCGTTGGAAAATTGAAAGAATCTCATAAGAGGTTCGCGTATCAAGATTACCCGTAGCTTCATCCGTCAGAATAATGGCCGGTTCGTTTATCAATGCACGTGCAATGGCTACCCTCTGTTGTTGTCCGCCGGATAACTGATTTGACGTATGATACATCCGGTCACCCAAACCTACTTGCTTCAACATTTCCACAGCCTTTGCTTTTCGGTCGTGACTTGAAAAGGAAGCATTATAGATTAACGGGAGTTCCACGTTTTCGAGAGCTGTTGTTTTGGCAAGTAAGTTATAAGCCTGAAAGACAAACCCGATCTTACGATTCCGCAACATGGCACGTTGATCTTTATTCATCTCTTTCACAGAGATGCCATCCAATCGATATTCGCCTGACGTTGGAGTATCCAAGCATCCTAACAAATTGAGTAAGGTCGTTTTGCCTGAACCACTTGAACCCATAATGGAAACAAATTCTCCTTTAGCAATGGAAAATGAAATACCCCGAAGAGCATGCACGGTTTCAGTTCCCACAATGAATTCACGTTTCAGATTGATCACTTCGATAAGATTACTCATTGTGGACGTGATTTTTTCTTGTTATCATCGGGACGTTTTGGCATAAATGGACTTGATGATTTATCGTCAGAACTATTTGAAACTTTTGAAGCAATTGTTTTTATCTCTGTAACAACTTCATCACCCACTTTCAATCCCTGTATGATTTCTGTATTAATTTCGTCTGTAACCCCGGTAGTCACATGAACAGGTTGCATCGTTCCACCCGTCTTGACCCACACAACCTTAAGGTTATCATTGGTTTTTTGCAAAGGTTGTCCGTTTGGATGAAAATTCAACGCTTTATTTGGAATAATCATTACATTGTTTCTTTGTACGATGTAAATAGTAACGTTTGCAGTAAGTCCTGGTTTAAGTTTTAGTTCAGGATTCGGGGCTTCAATTACTACCGTATACGTGACAACATTAGAAGTGGTTGTCGGTTCAAGGCGCACCTGGATTACCTTTCCTTCAAAAACATCGTTAGGATACGCATCGACTGTAAAAGTAACACTCTGACCTTCATCAACCTGTCCGATATCAGCTTCATCAACATTTGCCAACACGCGCATACGGGTTAAATCATTCGTGATGGTAAATAAGGTTGGCGTACTGAAACTGGCAGCAACCGTTTGACCTGCATCCACAGCACGCGAAAGAACAATACCGTCGATCGGCGAATAGATGGTTGCATAATTCAAATTAGTTTGAGCAACATTTAGTGCATAACTTGCTTTTTGATAATTCAATTTAGCCGTTTCATAATTGTAGGTCGCTGTTTCCATATCCGTTGCACTGACAGCTTTCGTTGCAAAGAGTGACTTTTCGCGGTTGAAAGTACTGGCCTGGTAATTCATCTGTGTTTTAGCATTGTTCAAGTCAGTAGTGGCTGAAGCTAATTGGGATTTAAGTACCGTTTTATCCAACTCAGCTAAGATTTGTCCTTTCTTGACTATGGAATTATAATCCACAAAGATCTTGGATATTGTACCGGATACCTGAGTACCTACCGCAATTGTTTTAATCGGATCCACCGTTCCTGTTGCAGTAACCGTTTTTGCTATATTACCTGTTACCACTTTTGCAGTAACAGGTAACTGCTTAACACCTCCTCCTTTTTTCAGCAAAATAAAACCTACCGTTATGACAATAAGAAGTATCACAGAGCCGACTATAATTTTTACTTTCATACTATTTATTTGTTTATTGATTTGTATCTACGTTGGTTGCGGATCAATCCGCGTTTTATAATGTAATCGGTATATTTTGATAGAAGTTGAGTAATTTCAAATTCAGTACTGCACCATATTTAGCTTGTAAGACTTGTTGCTGAGCAGCAAGCAATGTGTTTTTTGCTGTCAACAAATCCACAGTGTTGCGCATTCCTAAATTGAATTGATCCTCAACCAATGAATAACTGATCTGAGCAGCTTTTTCCTGTTGCAGGGCAGCAATGTATTTACTTTGATTCGAAAGAACGTTTTGATACAGCGATTCGACGGTTTTCAACAAAGTCTTTTGTGTCGCGGTCAAATTCAGTTGTGCATCTGTAATATTCAATTTGGCTTTTTCTACAGCCGATTTAATCTGCCGGTTGTCAAACAACGGAATACTCAGTGTCAAGCCGATATTTTGAGACAAATTATTATCCCATTGAGTGGTTGCCTTTTGATTTTTGTTATACTGATTACCTGTTCCTATACTTCCACTTAACGAAAGTGTCGGCCAATAGGCAGCTTTGCTTTTCTTATAAGCAATCGCAGCAATGTCGACGCTCAACTGACTGTTTTTCATTTCAGGACGGGAAGCAAGTGCATTCTGATACACTGTTTGAAGATCAGGAATAGGTTGCAGTACTTCGTCATCAGATAGGGAGGGAAAAACAGGTTGAAATAAATCACTGATACCCAACTCAAGCAATTGTTTTAACGCCAGAATATCTTGTTGCAGCGTATTCTCAGCAACCGTTAGTGTATATTTATCACTACTGTATTGAGTTTCTACCTGAGCATAATCATTGCTGGCAATGGAGCCGGCATCAAACAACTTTTTCGATAACGCCATTTGTGCCTGGGAAGCATCCAATGTTTGCTGATCAGTTTTTACCGTTTCGTTATCATAGAGAATTTGAAGATAAGCTTGTGTTAGGGACACTTCGATATCGTTTTTCGTCTGCGCAACAGTCCATACTTCAGATGCTACCTGCAACTTTTGCTGTTGAATATTCTGTGCCGTCTGGTTACCATTAAATAAGGTCAGTCCCGCATTCAGTGAATAACTTCCGTTTATCTGACTTTGATCTGCATAACCCTCGCTCACATACTGATTGTTTACCGTAGCCACTTTACTGTTGGCAAATGTTTGCGAAATGTTTCCACTCAAAGAAGGCAACCGGGCAGCCTTTGCGGTCAACAAATCAATTTTGGACGATTCAACGCCGATGTTTGCTTGTTGCACTTGAATATTGTGCTGCAAAGCATAATCAATACATGTTTTCAGGTCCCAGGCCGGAACGGTTGATTGAGCATGCATCGTTAGTGGCAGAACCAACAAAACACTGAATAGAAAACGTAGTTTCATGCGAAAATAATTTGATTTGAGACAGCAAAAGTCAGCTTAATCCGTTGCATAACAAAACATATCGGGCAGAAAGGCATCTGCGACCGATCAAAACTATTTTTTTACCGACGAACCCTACTATACCAACGACTTGCTTATTTTCTCAGAGTGTACAAATTAATATTTTGCTACGCGTTGTATCTGTGTTATCTGCACATCTCTTTAAAGCAAACAAGTGGGGGTGCGATTTGGAATCGCACCCCCACTTGAGATTTAATACTTATTTAAGTCGAAGAAAGCTACAAATACTATTTCCGATTACAAGGCTCCTTCAAGAATCTTTTGGGAAATATCCACAGTGAGACTCTGTGTCTATGAAAGCCAGGATTTTATCATGTCATCTGCACTTTTGACACTACCGCCCCGAATTGCCAAACCGGGCAGCACCTTTGCCTTGGGACAGAGTTTCTTAATGTCACGTTCACTATGTCCCAGTCCGCTACCTTCGTGTGTGCAAAATGGAATAAGGGTTTTTCCGGAAAAGTCATATGATTCCAAAAACGTATATACCGCCATCGGCATTGTCCCCCACCAGTTAGGATAACCAAGATAAATCACGTCATAAGCAGCCATATCATCAACTGTTCCCGTAAGCTCAGGTCGGGCGTTTCCATTCAATTCATCCTTTGCAACACGGGTAGTTTCCGTATAATCTTTTGGATAAATTTCTACTGTTTCAATCCGGAATAAGTCACTCCCGGTTAATTCCTGTATTTTCTTTGCCACTACTTCTGTGTTTCCAACAGGAAGGTTTACAATGCTACCTCCCACATAATTATCGCCTTTACGTGAGTAATAAGCGATAAGGCTCTTTGAGTTTGTCATTATCTATTTTTTCTAATCAATAATTTTTTATTCTACAACCTAAATGTCAAGTTTTCTACTGCCTAACCATTTTACCATTTCCGGATCACGATGATCGAAAAACAAACTTCTCTTGGTATCGAGCGATACAATCGCATTCATTTCCTCAGTGCTAAGTTCAAAGTCGAAAATGTTGTAATTCTCCACAATTCTTTCTTTGTGAACCGATTTAGGAATGGCAACAACGCCTCTTTGAATTAGCCAGCGGAGAATTACCTGAGCAACTGATTTTTTGTACTTACCTGCAATGGAAACCAGCAGTTCATTCTTGAAAATATCATTTCTGCCTTCGGCAAATGGTCCCCAGGATTCTATCTGTACATTGTTATCTTTCAGGAACTTTTGTGTTTCAATTTGCTGGTTGAAAGGATGTGTTTCAATCTGATTTACCACCGGAACGACTTCGTTATGAATAATCAAATCCATTACACGATCGGGATGGAAATTACTGACACCGATAGCTCTGATTTTACCTTCGTGGTAAAGTTCTTCCATTGCCCGCCAGGAACCATAAATATCCCCAAAAGGTTGATGAATCAGATACAGATCTAAATAATCTAATTGTAACCTCTTCAACGATTTTTCAAAAACATTCTTCGTGTTTTCATACCCGGTATCCTGAATCCAGAGTTTGGTGGTAATAAAAAGTTCTTCCCTTGCCACGCCACTTCTTTTGATGGCATTGCCAACTGCCTCTTCATTCATGTAGGCTGCCGCCGTATCAATCAGACGATAGCCGGTATGTATTGCTTCAAGAACGCTTTTTTCACATTCTTCAGCATCAGATACCTGATAAACACCGAATCCCAAAACGGGCATTTCCACACCATTATTCAATACTACTTTTTGCAAAGGCACATTTACAGCCTCTGTTCCAAATGCTTTTACAATTTTAGTTTCCATCTGTTTTTCGGGTTTATAATTTTATTCGGGAATCACTTCATTCAAACATTTCAATGCATTCAGGGTATGCGGATAGCCGATATAGGGCAACAGTTGTGTGGTGACACTCAACAGCGTGTCCTTATTGTTGCCTACATTTACATTGCCCACAATGTGACCTTTCACCTGCAACTCGGTCCCTCCCAAACTGATAAGCATCGAATAGGTCAGCAGTTCGCGAGTTTTTACATCTAATCCGTTTCGGGTATAATAGTCGCCAAAGCAATTTGCCGACAAATATTTCTGAATATGGAGTTGATTTTTAGGTGATGTTTCATACATTTTGTCAATCATTTTGCCAAAGATTGCTTTTTGCAAAGCCAATCCCTTTTCAAAACGATCCCCGGGCGAGGTGGTGGATTGCCCTTCCAGTGGCAGTTTCACCCCACGCTGTGTTAATACATCGTTTGTGATATGTATAAAATCAATCACTTTGGCAATACCTACATACGGAACCGAGTGATACAAAATTTCCTTGCACTCAACCGGAGTAACACCCACTTTTAGAGCAGCTTCCAACATAGCACGGTACTCGAACTGTGCCTGACTGGCAATGGTCGAAGCCAGAATCATCATTAAACGGGTCCGGGTGTCTAAATTACCATAACCGATTACTTCATCGAAAGCAAAATTATCGAACACCTCAATCAATTCGGGGTCTGTATCTTTGACTTTTGATTTGTATCCGGGGAAAATCTCCTCGTGGTTCCGAATAGCAACCTCAGTCAGTCTGGGTTCATTTGACGATTTACACGCTGCCTGTTCATTGCTATGGTAATCGTCATCGCTCACCCGCTCTAACCACTGGGCAGGTCCGGCATTTGTATTCACTTCCACCGCGATATGAGCGAACAAACTGGTTGGAGCAGCTCCATGCCAGTGTTTTACGTCCGGAGCTATTTTCACCACATTACCGGGTTGGAGCAACTGAATGGGTTTGCCTTCTTCCTGATAATATCCTTCACCGGCAGTTACCAGTAGCAATTGTCCGCCCGGATGCTTGTGCCAGTTGTTCCGGCAACCTGGTTCGAAAGTCACGTTTGCCATCGGGCAATTGAAAACGTTATCCTTCTCTACCAACCAGTGCAACCATACTTTGCCTGTGAACTTATTACTCTTAAACTCCTCGCCCTGCGGAAAAATGTTATTAAATATTTGTTGTTTTGTTTCCATTATTTAGCCGTTATAAAGCATTCTCAAGAATCTTTTGACTCACTTCCGGGGTAATATCCCCGGTTTCGGAAAGAGCTGTCATCCCATGGGCTTTTAGTTGTTCCACTACTGCCGGAATCTGATCGGCTTTGACTCCATATTCCGAAAGGCGGGTCTTGATGCCAAGGCTTTCAAAGAATTCTCTCGTTTTTTGGATGGCCTGATCGATCTTCTCATCATCGCTACCAGTGGTAATGTTCCATACGCGTTCTGCATATTGTACAATTTTTGCACTTTTCTGCTTACGCTGTACATCAAGCACGGATGGATACACGATGGCTAACGTCTGTCCATGGTCGATACCAAACATTGCGGTAAGTTCGTGACCGATCATATGTGTCGCCCAGTCCTGAGGCACCCCTACGGCAATAATGCCATTGAGAGCCATGGTTGCTGCCCATACGTGATTGGCTCGTGCATCGTAATTTTCGGGTTCAGCCACTGTCGTTGCACCAATTTCAATCAGCGTTTGCAGAATAGCCTCTGCCATACGATCCTGCACTTTGGCATCTACCGGAAAGGTGATATACTGCTCCGCAGTATGCACAAACGCATCCACAACGCCATTGGCTACCTGAATCTTCGGAAGCGTAAAGGTTACCGTCGGGTCTAAGATAGAGAACTTCGGATAACCCATCTCGCTCATTACCGCGAATTTACCATGATTGTAGCTGATAACGGCTCCGTTGTTCATTTCAGAACCGGTAGCAGGCAATGTCAGAACCACACCGAAAGGTACTACTTTTTCTACCACATCCTGAGTAATCTGTACAAATCCGTATTTGAGCAGATCGGTTGCATCGCCTTTGTAATGCGATGCTAGTGCAATAAATTTGGTACCATCTATTACCGACCCACCGCCAACGGCCATGATGAAATCAATGTTTTCGGTGCGAACCATCTCCGCCGCTCTCATCGCTGTTTCGTAACGGGGGTTGGGCTCAATACCGCCGAATTCGAAAACTTTCCGGTTGCCGAGATTGGCTTTCACCTTATCGATCAGCCCGCTTCTCTTAGCGCTTCCACCACCGAAAGTGATCAATACTTTAGCATTTGCCGGAACAAATTTATCAAGAGTATCAAGTCTCTCTTTTCCAAAGAAAATCCGTGTCGGATTGTAAAAATCGAAATTAAACATGTTATTTCTGGTTTATTTGAGTTTGTTATTATTTTATTCTTTTCCCATTTTGAAGAGGCCGGAAGAAGTTATCATTCATGACCTTGTCCCATCTTATTTTTTTACAAACTTATTTTCACGAGCACTGTATCGTGGCCCGATATTCGGATATTTAGTTACGATGGCCTGAATCATTTCTAAATCTTTTGCTGTCAACTCAACATTTGCAGCACCAGCATTTTCTTCCAGATACTTCCGGCGTTTTGTTCCGGGAATCGGGATAATATTGTCGCTTTGTGCTATTACCCATGCAATTGCCAACTGGGCAGGTGAACAGTTTTTACTTTCAGCGAACTCGGCAAATTCAGTTGCCAGTTTCAGGTTATTCTCCAGATATTCGCCCTGATATCGTGGCAGATTTGCACGAAAATCGGTAGAAGCAAGAGAACTTACGTCCAATTTATTGGTAATCAAACCACGACTCAACGGAGCAAACGGAACGAAAATTATGCCCAGCTCTTTGGTTAATGGTAAAATTGCATCTTCTACGCCTCTGGTAAGTAATGAATATTCGCTTTGCACTGCCGTAATCGGATGCACAGCATGTGCTTTTTTTAAATCTTCAGGAGTACATTCGCTCAAGCCTAAGTAGCGAACCTTTCCTTCCTTTACCAGTTCTGCCATAGCTCCGACTGTTTCTTCTACCGGAACATTCGGGTCGACACGGTGAGCATAATAAAGATCGATTACATCTGTCTTCAGTCGACGGAGACTGCCTTCCACTGCCTGACGCATCCATTTTGACGAAGCATCTACATAACTTTCACCACCTACAAAGACATCTCCACTGCCTTTGATACGGAATCCAAACTTGGTGGCGATAAAAATTTTATCACGATTAGGCACAAGTACCTTGGAAATCAATTCTTCGTTTGCCCCATTGCCATAAATATCTGCCGTATCCCAGAAGTTAATTCCAAGATCCAGCGCGTATTGTAGTGTTGCTACACTTTCAGCATCATCGGGTGTTCCATAAGCAGAACTCATGCCCATACATCCCAAACCGACTACCGATAGTTTTTCACCTGTTTTTGCTAATTCTTTGTACTTCATAATGTAAATTATTTTAATGAATAACCGATATTTATCCTAAAGTCATTTTTAGACAATCATTTGCCAGATTTGTCCGCAGGACTAAATGTGCATATGGTACATTTAACTCTTCGAGTTCTTAGGTAAAACATCAGATAGTCATAAAAAATAATATGAGTATCCGATTTATTACCTATTTGATTTTACAAAGGCTGACTAACAAGTGACCTCGTCCGGTGAGCCGCAAAACAAGAGAAGAAGGCGTTAAAATCTTCCAAACTCGCTCCTTCGTCGCTCAAACAAGGAAGATTTTAACGCCTTCTATCTAAAGAGTTCCACTTCGAAAGTATCAGCCACATCCTTTAAGCACTTCGTTATTTCGATATGCTGCGGACAGCTTTTTTCACAACGCTTACAATTAATACAGTCCGATGCCTTACCATAGGTCTTTATATAATTGTCATAATATACCCGTTGCGTTGAAAATGCGGTTTTCAGCGATTGTTTCTCTGTGTTGTAGAGTGCAAAATATTTCGGAATTGCAATATTCTTCGGACAGCCGTCTACACAGTATTGGCAAGCAGTGCATGGAATCGCAATCGACTCATTAATAACACCTACCGCCTTTTCAAGAATATCAAATTCCTCTTGTGTAAAGAGCTTAAAATTCTGCATGTAGCTTGTATTGTCAAGCAATTGGTTCATATCCGACATTCCACTCAGCACCATCATCACTCCTTCATGGCTTGCTGCAAATCGGATTGCCCATGAAGGCACTGACATATCCGGATGATAAGATTTAAATAGTTTCTCAGCTTTCTCAGGAACCTTAGCAAGTGTGCCACCCTTAACAGGCTCCATCACTATTACCTGTTTATTATGCTTTCTGGCTATCTCATAACATTTTCTTGACTGAATACTTTCATTGTCCCAATCCAGATAGTTAATCTGCAGCTGTACAAAATCCACCTCAGGGTGTGCAGTCAGAATTTTATCCAACAGATCCGCATTATCATGATAAGAAAATCCGATGTATCTGATCTTACCTTCTCTTTTCTTTTGTCGAATGAAAGTAAAGCTGTTCATTTTTTCCGCTATCTCATAATGAGAAATACCGAGGTTATGAAGAAGATAATAATCAAAATAATCCACCCCACATTTTGCCAACTGTTCATTAAAAATTCGCACCTGGTCGGCTTCAGCTTTCAAAAGCATGGTCGGTAGTTTGGACGCTAAAGTAAAACTGTCTCTATTATAACGTTTTACCAATGACTCCCTAATGGCAATTTCACTTTTAAAGGCATGATACATATATGCAGTATCAAAGTAAGTAAAGCCTCTTTCCATAAAAGTGTCCACCATCTTGTTTAAGCTTTCTATATCAATACTTGATTGATCATTCTGATCTTTCAATGGTAAACGCATGAATCCAAATCCTAATTTCTTTATCATAGCTCTATCGTTATTTACTGATTAAATACTTTATAAAGGAAAAACCACCAACAATTTGCAGAAGCATACCGGGAATACCTAACCGGAAATCCTGAATTGCCAAATAGAAATTACCCGCCATTAACCCCTCAACGAGAGCGCCAATAATCTGATAGGACAAGACAACCAAAGCCAGAATATGATATTCCTTATATTCCACTCGCTTTATCCTTGGATGCTTTTCCTTGGATGAATCTTTCAATCATAGGTAAAATCTCTTCTGCCGTTTTTCCCGTATAACATATTTTTTCCAACGGACACCAACCGGATTGATCCTGATTCAGAATAAAAGGCACCTTTCGGACATAATGAACTTCAATATTGGCATTACGCAATAAAACCAATGCCGATAGACTGATAATGTCTGTATATACTTTTTGTATCCCTCCGAGAATCATCAGTGCTGCTGCCGCATTACCAATTACTTTATCTGCAATAAAAGCGCCCTTCAGAAAGGCAGCGTCATTGTAAAGCAAATAATATAAATCTGCTACGCCGGGTTTTGAAAAAGCTCGGATCTCCTTGTTGAAGATCACACAAGAGTATTGGCCTTGGTGCAATAATTGAATAATATTTCCCATTAATCGAAAAAACGAGTTTAATAATCAGGTTTAGTATACAGTTGTAATCTCCTTTTATGGCAGGTTATTCATTTATTTCGGTTTTTTATTTAATGAATTTGAGTTCATGCAACCATTCAATAATCTTGTTCTGTGAACTTTTTAATTCTCTGTCTCTGATAGCAAGACCTTGCAAAATAGTCGATTTAGGAGACATTTTTGCCAAGTCTTTCAGGCTACGCCCGAATTCGCTTCCTCCGTGTGTGCAAAACGGGACTATGGTTTTACCTGAAAAATCACATTCCGATAAAAAAACTTTAACAGCTTGCGGATAGGTACCCCACCAGTCAGGATAACCCAGAAAAATCAGATCATACTGCCTGACATTTTTTAATCTGCTTTTTAATTCGGGGCGATAATCCGATTTTAGTTCCTGCTTGGCTTGTTCTACAAGAATATTGTAGTCGGTAGGATATGGTTTTATTGTCTGGATTTCAAAAATATCACCCCCCACTTTTGCATGAATTTGCCGGGCAACTGCACGCGTATTGCCACTATGCGAAAAATAGACAACCAGAATCTTTTTTGATACCGGGATTGTTTGGGCTTGCGCACCAAAAACAGTAGCTAAGATGGCTAATAGCAGGGATAAACAGTTAGTTCTCATACGTGAATAATTTGTTTTTAAAGGTCGTATGGACATCGTCCCTAATATCGGGATTCGTTTCATAATACGATTACTTTACGGGTTATTTGTTTTCAAATCAGATTTCCAAGTTGATATGCTTCTTTCATCACGGCTTTATCTACTACTTCGCCTTTTTTCCAAACACCTGTACCGTAAACCACTTCTTTCTCTACAGCTCCATTGAAGCAATAGATAAATCCTCTGAATTCCTCAAGTGTTCGCTCCATTGCCTGCTTACTGCTATCTGCTGCAGTCATGATGAAATAAAATTCCTTGTCGTTGATTTCTGTATAGCGGGCACACGTACGATCGATCAGCGTTTTCATCTGTCCGTTCATCGTGTAGAAATAGATTGGTGTAGCCATCACAATGACATCGGCTGCAATCATTTTCTCCAGAATCTCTGCCATATCATCCTTTTGTGGGCAGCTTTTGTCCCTGTTGAAGCAGGTGCCACACCCCGTACAATAATTATTTTTTTTGTCTCTTAGGAATATCTTTTCTGTTTGATGCCCCGCCTTCTGAGCTCCCTCTATAAATTGGTCGCACAAGAGATCCGAGTTTCCACTACGCCTCGGGCTACCAGAGATCACTAATACCTTTTTTGCCATTTTCTCTTTTTTATATCTGTTTTAATGGTATATTTTTTGATGATGCAAAATTAAAATAAAAGCCGCAGAGAATGGTTTTCTCTACGGCTCAAACATTTTTGCTGAAAAGCTCAGTTTCAATTATGCTATCGCTTTGGTTACAACTTTGGCCAGAGGCGTTGTTGGGCGGCCAATCAATACTGAGAGCTGCTTTGTATCATCAAACAATCCTCCTTTCGAAGCTCCGGTATCAGAGTCAGCCAACATCTGTGCAATACCTTCCGGCAAACCGAAACTTTTCAGGATATCGACATATTGTGCTTCAGTCAAATTGTTATAAGGAATTGTTTTCCCAGTCTGGCGTGAAATTTCGGCCGCCAGTTCTGTCAGCGTATAAGCAACATCTCCGGCCAATTCATAGATTTTGTTTTCATGACCCACGCCTGTCAACACCACAGCTGCTGCTTCGGCATAGTCAACTCGGGCTGCTGAAGCAATTTTACCGTCGCCGGCACATCCTATAAAGGCTCCGGCAGCAATGGCACCTTTTGCCGAACCGGTATAGTTTTCTGTATACCAACCGTTACGCAGGATAGTATATACTAAGCCCGATGCTTTCAAGGCAACCTCCGTGGCCAGATGCTCTCCGGCTAATCCAAGCGAAGAAGTATCGGCATGTAAAATGCTGGTATAAACAAGTTGTTTCACGTCGGCCTTTTTCGCGGCTGCAATAACAGCTTTATGTTGCGGTAAGCGCTGACCAAGTTCGTTACCCGAAATCAACAACAACTTATCAATTCCCACTAATGAAACTGCCAGACTCTCCGGTTGGCTGTAATCAAATGCGCGGGCTTCTACTCCTAAATCTGCTGCCTTTTCAGGGGAACGCACTAATGCTACAATACTGTCCGCCGATACTTTTTCTTTCAGTTTTTCTACTACAAGACGACCCAACTGACCTGTCGCTCCGGTTACTCCGATTTTCATTTTTTGTTTCCTTTCTTTTTAATATTATAAACGTATTCTTGTAAATGTAGTCCAATCGCTTAGATCAGACTCCCGTAATAAAAACGATCGCATTTTTGTTTTGTTGTGTATCTTATAGTTAAATAAAAAACTTATCTGCAACAACCCAAACAACCGATTGACATTATACTTACTTTTGTTACGCAAAGTAACTAATAATAGTTCATTTCTGAAACAGGTTACTTTTTAGTAACCATGAAAATAGTAGTAATCTAAAAGTAACCATTATGACCAGACTCAAAGAAAAGACCCAATGTCCGGTAACTGCAACACTTCAACTAATAGGGGGTAAATGGAAAACCATTATATTGTATTCACTTTGGTCAGGAACCAGACGATTTGGCGAAATAGCCGTTCGCATTCCCAACATTTCACGCAAGGTACTTACTGATCAACTAAAAGAATTGGAAGCCGACGGACTGATTTTGCGTGAACAATACAAGGAAATACCCCCGCGAGTAGAATATTCGCTTACCAACCTGGGCAAAAGCCTTTCTCCTGTGATTCGCGAACTGGAAATATGGGGAACAGAAAATGTGTTGGCAAACTGATAAGCATTTAGTGAACAATTACTTGCTTGGAGCCATTCCGAACTGCTTTTTATAGGCAAACGAAAAATGCGACAGATTTTTAAATCCAACCTCCAGGTAGACATCCGATACCTTGCGGTTTTCGTTATGTATTTTATCGTGTGCCACCTTCAAGCGTTTTTCCATCAACCACTTTTGCGGAGGTAAGATGCTTATCCTTTTAAAGTCCCTTTTGAATGCTGCAAGACTCCGACCCGTAAAGCCGGCAATTTGTTCTACCGAAAGGTCGAACATATAATTCTCCTCCATATAATCCAGAATATCTATTTTCCACGGCTCGGTAAAGTCAAACAACGCCGGATAAAAGCGTTTATCGATGCTCAACAACGAATAGACTCCTTCCTGAAGTTTTAGTTGCATCAACTCTTTTGCTGGTTCTTTATCTGAATCAAAATAGGGTTTCATGGAATGAAACAAACTCTCGATATCCGGTGTTTTGGGCAGTTTTATCACACTCGGTTTAAGTTTTTCTACTTCAAGCGGCAGCTCTTTCTTATCCATCGTTTGATAAAAATCTCGCAAAAAATTACGTTTAAACATCATGAATATACCCTGAAACTGCTCTTCACCTTTGGGTTGCTTGGTCATGCTTACACGATTATCACGGCGCAAAAAAACACATTCATCCTTCTTTACAAAGGTTTTCCGTCCTTCCTCTTCAAGTATTAACTCACCGGAATAGACATAAACCAGCATATGATCGGTAATCATTTGTGTGCAACTTCTTTCGTTATTGAAATAGAAGCTGAAGAATATATCATAAAAATTGAATCGCAATGATTCAGAACGTTCAATAATCATATAGCAATTTTTTCAGCAAAGATAGCAGTTGTTTTTTCATCCACAATATAATAATATAGTCGGGCTGCAAAGAAACAACCTATCCAAATTGCGCCCCTACTAAACATTTTGAATATCTGTTTGTTCGTTTCTTTATAATCCATATTTCGGAGTTGATGCATTGGGATTAAAAGCTCTTGCAACCCCGTTTAAAGGCGATTTAAAAGCCTTTTCAACAAGATAAAAGTATCTGTTGAAAGGCTTAGATCACAATTCATGGCTTATACACGTTCTCCCCGCTGCCGCACAATTGCATTGTGTGCCATTTCTAACTGACAATCACATTATCTAACATGCCTTGTAAACTAATTCCACGTTTTCAACTACAAATGACCCAAAATAATGATTTGTATGTGATTGGAACCCCTTGTACCATTATGTAATTAATCTGGAGTAACTGAAAGCATTACCGCAAGCGAATCCATATAATCACGCCAGTGAATTATTTTTCGATTCTCAATGGTAATGATAGAACAAAAGCGGTTGTCATAAACTTTTCCGCTAGAGGGAACCATACCGTGGACTTCATATTCTAAGATAATAACATTATTGGGTTGTGCTGATTTATACACCCGTAAATTATCTGCTGAATGAAGAACATTGGTATAACCACCAAACCAGTCCATATAGGCGTTACGCCCTTTAATTTTATTGGAAAATCCGGGAAAATTGTAGAGAAATTCAAAAATTGCATTTTCTGCTACTGCATCCCAAAAATGTTCTCCGTCCACTTCGCCTTTCAGCCCTTCCATAATAATACGATAAAATGGCTCGGAGTTTTTATTAAACGCAGGATGATTTCTATCTGCTTTTTCTGCCTTGTTTATTTTATTTTCCATTTTTAATTATTTTTTGAATGATAAAAATTTATAGTGAATTATATAACGGAGCAAACACCTCCTTTGCAAATGCTTCTGCCGATGTAAATGATGAATTTTCAGCAGTTCTTTGTTCATAGTTCATTATGCCATTTTTCAGAGAGGTTTCCATACTAATTATATCATTGACTACATCGGCTGAAACGCCCTGACTAATCATTGCTTGTTCTACCTGGTTAATTGGAAATTGTATATATTGCAGGTTGGGCTTTCCAATTGATTTTCCCAAAATACCAGTAAACTCTTTAAAAGAATAATTTCTATCACCCAAAATTGGCTGAACACTTTTACCGATAAAATCCTGATTAACCAAATGGGCTGCTGCGATAATGGCAATATCTTTTGTGTATACCATTGGTATTTTGTGGTCAGCATCTGCGGTTGTACCGTTTATCTCCATTTCTTTGATCAGATTGATATTCAACAAAGCGTTATCCATAAAATAAGCCGGGCGCAGGTGTAATACATTCACATCTTTTAGCTGATTCAATTTTACTTCCTGTTCTGCAAGACCGGCAATAATACCGTTGCCTTTGTGCATATGTCCTCCGCAACTACTCAGGTTTACAATGTATTTTATCCCCGATTTTTGAATAGTCTCAATAATTGCATCTCCCACTTTTCGTTGAAATTCTCTATAACTAATTGCAGTAAAATTTGGAGGAAGCAAAACAAATGCACTATCTGCATTTTTAAATGCTTTTGTAACAATATCCACATCTGTAATGTTTGCAGAAATTACTTCCGCCCCCATATCGCTGAACTTTTTTAACTTGTCAGCCGTTCTGGTGATTAATTTTACGTTGTGCCCTTCTTTTATGAGGATTTCTGAGATTTTACCTCCAACCTTACCGGTTGCACCTAATACTACGATTGTTTTTCCCATTTTCATACGTGAATAATTTGTTCTTAATGGACGTATGGAACTCGCATGTCAACCATTCTCATGCTCTTAGATGTAAAGAATTTACATGCTCGTTTCATTTTCATTTTTGTTGTAAAACTTGCAACAAATGTATATATTTGCTTTTGAAATAGAGAGTAGATACGAAATTGTATTATAGTGTCAAAAAAGTAAGTAATGAGAAAAATAAATTCTACGAATTATTCAAATGAAACCGAATTAGCCGCAATATGCCCTATGCACAACGTTATGCGGATATTAGGCGGACGGTGGAAAATTGCTTTGTTATATTTCATATATCAGGGCCATAATAGATTCAGTTTGCTACAAAAGAAAATGCCTTTTATAACCACTAAGATGCTTAGCCAGCAATTAAAAGAATTGGAGCAGAACGAACTTGTAATTAGAAAAATTTACGCTGAAATACCTCCCCGAGTTGAATATTCATTAACTCAAAAAGGGGAAACGCTATTGCCTGTTTTGGAAGGCTTGTATGATTGGGGTGAGAAACACATCAAAAGCAACCAATAAAAGCGTTCGTATGGTATCTAAATTGTATCATCTTGTTTTTTGACTTGCCAATAACGCCCAAGTTTATAGGTATTTGGCGATCAACGTTGCATGGGATGTTTCATTTGCGGGAACGTTCACTGTCACCCCTTTATTTGAACCACGATTTAATCAGATTAAAGGATGAAGCAGATTTCAGAGTGTCTGTATTATCTGATTAATCAGCTTAATCAAAGTTCAGACAATGATTGATAAAGTTCAACTACAAACTGATTCTATTTTGCTTCGCTGATTTTCAATTCTATTCAAAGTTACGCTATCGCTAAAGACTTGAACTAAACCGCAAGCATATTTGCACCAAGAAGGGCAATAACGGGTGTTAATTACAAATCCGGCAAAACGGGTTAAACGGGGGTGGAATATGTCTCATTGCTTTCTTCAAAATATCTCTTCAGAAACAGATACTCTCTCCGTTCGGTTTCACTCTTCGGTTGTATGTCGGTTAGGTGCCACAGGCCTGCTTTTCTGAGTGCGTTTTCTAATTTTGGAACCGAAGCGAAATCGGTTTTAATATAAAAACTAAGCTTATCGAGTCCGATGTATTTAGAATCCTCCATCAAAACGCCCAACTCATTAAATAATACCGAACCCTCGGGAGTGATAGGCGAAGCCAGTGGCAGAAAACTGAGCAGCAAAACGCTTCCGTTCTGTTCGAGAAATGGGAAATAGCCGATACAGTTCAATTTGTCATCAATGGCTTTTATAAGTCGCTGACCGTTGATGGCCGTGACAACAGCAGGATATTTGAAGGTCATGCTGAAAGAAATGTTTCTGAAATAGTTGTCAGTAGCATCCATCCGTTCGCTGAACCGATGCAGTGCATGATTCTGAATAAATACAGGTAAACGTATCTTCGTTGCGTCAGGGTCTGATTCTGAATGTTCTTCCTCCATGTTATCTTCTTGAAGAATCTGTTGCGGAATTTCGGCCATGATAGGAACGGTGCTATAATCAGGATCCCAAAGATCATAATATCCCAATCGGAACGATGAACGCTTTTTCCCGTTCATATAAAAAATCTTGCGTTCCGGTTCGATGGATGACACATTTACCTGATATTCAAAAACAGCTTTTGCATAGTTTATTTCTTGTGTGTCTTTACTCGTATAATAGCGGTAATTGGGCTGTGAGGTATACAGAAAAAGGGTTCTCATCAAACGGTTTGTATTGATATAAAAATCCTCTATCTCATTCTCCTCTTCATATTTCAGCAACGACTCTTTTATTTTATGCAAGTGTTCAAGCTGATCTGTAGGCAGAAGCTTATCTTCCGAATTATTTGCCCTAATATAAAATCTCAGGCTTTGAAGGTAGGTGAAATATTCTAAACGCAGAATATTATAGGATGGATCGCCATAATAGGTGGTTTTCATGTAATAACCCATCACCCAGTTGAATAAATTAATGTAAGGATGGGGAACCGTGTCACCCTTCTCGGCACGTACCCGTATCGGAGCGATACGTAATTTCATCATCTGCTGTTTGGCTCGTTTCGACAGAGCATCGAAATCGGAAGGTTGCAAACCGATAAGGCGCATCAGTTTATGCGCCGTTTTAACATAATCCTCGAAATAGGTTTTGGATACCTCTATATACGATGAGGGCGGTTTCCTGTTTTTCACAGTCTTCTTTTTTCTGTTTTTTGAGGCCATATACTGGTTTTTGTAGTTATTAAATAGTTAAGATTATCTGTGAGCCGGGCAACAATCTCTTTTCTGCTATCTAAGGTTTGGGGTCTCACTGGCGGAGATCACATCAATACAAGTACATTGTATTATAAGCCGTTTTTTTTATTTCAAACATTCCACAATCTCATCAAATGCGCCATTAAGGTTTTTCTCTGAGAGAATTGGATTTAAAGCACTGTTTGTAAATCGAACAAATCTGTAGTGATTCTCCGAATCAGGATTTAGCTCATTAATTGCATCAAACCAAAGCTTTTTACTAAGCAACACAACAATAATTGCCTTTCTTTCAATTGCTTTCTTAACCAAGTGAAAGTTATATTTTTGAGATTTCAATTTGTCTTCCGACAAATTTTTGTAAAGGCCTTTATACTTTTTTGATTGATATGGGAAAAATTGGATTACAGATACATTCTTTGCAACCAGCTCTTTTGATGTCTTTGAAATCAGAGGTTTTAATTTATTTGCCCAGTAGGGTGATCTCTCTTGATATTCGTCATCCAAACAAAATAAAGGCAATTCTGGTATTGGAAATTTATGCTGAATCATTTGCTCCCAAAATGGATCATACTTTTTATAAAAACCCACATTCTCTTCTGTCGGATCCCAACCAAGATTTAGAGTCAGCAAAACAATCGGTGAATTAAAGACATCCCCCCATGAATGGAGCAGGCATAATTTCGGTGTGAATCTTGTAATCATAATCACTAGTTGAACTTATCAGTCGGTTCCTTTCGTTAAACTTTCTGATTGTCTCCTTTTCGTCATTCAAAATGAGATTTGATTTGTCTTCAGAGTTGATTAACTCAAACCAAGGGTTTTCCATGTTATAATATTTATTAGATGAATGATGAAAAGATCTTTTTAAAATGGCTTATAACGACCAAGGCTATATTCATTCTCCACTTTGCGGGAACGTTCGTTGTCGCACCTTTGTCTGAATCAGAATTTTCAGAATTCAAGAATTTACAGAATGAAGAGTAGAGTTAAAGATCAGTTTATATTGTAAACTCGTCGAACCAAAATTAATCAGTAGCCCTTTCTCAAAATTATAGGCTACCACATAATTTTTTGCTTGTGCTAAATGCACATCCTCTAAATTTGTTAATGCTTTTAATTCAACAATTACTTTGTTTTCAACTACAAAATCTGACCTGCGTGTACCTACATGCGCACCTTGATAATAAATGTCTTGTTCTACTTCTCTGCCAAACTCTAAACCTGCACGTTCAAGCTCAATTGCCAAACAACGTTGATAGATCACTTCTTGGAAACCATTACCCAATGTGTTATGCACTTTCATTGCACAACCAATAATATGGAAGGTTAACGGGTCTTTTTCCATAAACTATCTTTATATCATGATTATTCTGAAAATTATATTCTAATTGCTTTAGAGACTATTCTGTAAATTCTTTCATTCTGTAAATTCTTATTCTGACAATTACCGACAAAATGCAACCCGCCTTTCATGCCGAGGCGTGCCGACCGCACGAAAGTCTATGTATTAGGGGGCATTTTTCTATTTCGTCGTTAATTCTTGCTATTAAGGTACTCAGGTCACCGCCAAAGTAGCGTGGTTGTTTAAATTCATCATAACTAATTACTCGTCCAAAACCCATAACATTTTTACATCCAGTAAGCAAAGAATAGACATCGTTATTACTAGTAACAAGATTATCTGCACAATAAATAGCAGAATCAACTCTTCTTACTGCATTTTCTCTAATTTGTTTATTTCGACCATTTCTATAATCTGGATATGAAAGTAAAAATTCACTTTGAATTTCTTCTAAGAACTGTCGAGTCTTTATCCATTCTTCTTTTGTCATACAATTCAGATTTAATGGCGTATGTTAGGCACAGTAATTTTGTTGTTTATCAAACTATATATTTCAGAATAATACGTCCAATCTCAGTCAATTCTACTTTTGCAATGTTCTCATGGTTCGCACTTGGAGGTCCATTTGTTATGTGTAAAGCTTCTATATACCTATTCTTAATTAAGTCGTTCATTGAGTGAGAAATTTTTGCTTTCATGCTATTTTCAGTCATATTTTTTTTAGCAGAATATAGATTCACAAACTCGGGCATCCAGTCAGACGTAATTTTTCCACTATTTGACGAAAAAGATTGCATGCGCCAAGTTGGCCAATTTCTACTGTCAGACAAAATCGTCAATGCTTGTGGTGTCAGCATTTCTATTTGATTCAATGCATATTTATGGTCTTCAAACAATGAACTAAAATCAGTCTCAACAATGTGCTTTAATACTTTTGCCAAATGCTCAGTAAGTTCTAAATCCGGAGTCGAGTTGTCAAGAATTCGCAATATCTTATTAAATAATGTGTTACCAGTTAGATTTGTGAGTAAATTCTTCAGACCATTCAATCCTTCTTCAATTTGGTCTTGCTTGTTGAAATAGAGCGTGAGTAAAAATTCTTTTTTCGCTTCTTTTATATCTTTATCGACTTCGTCATTCCAATTTATTAATGTGTTGACAATATCTCCAATTTTAAATAGTCCAAATGCTTTGTCTCTTACCGTTTTTATTGTTTTTGAGGCAACAATTAAGCTCTCCTCTTCTTCAGAGAGACTTACTTTTTCAAGTCGTTGTTCCAAACTCTTCTGTTGAGTGTGGAAATAAAAGTCAGGATTCGTGATTATGATTTCACTCATTCTATTTTTCTATTATTGTGCCAACACCCTGCTATGAAAAACTTATTTCCGTTATGGGAAACAGCGTTTCTTTTATATCCGCCTTATGCGTACTGGATGTATGTGTTATTCTATTGATTTCTATAGTATAATAAGAATTCTGCTATTTGTAGTTGTTTCGCATCCAGAAATGTTACTTTTCGTTCCTTTGATTTGGATTCTCATTTCAGCACAAGTTGCATTGCAGGCTATCACTTCTAAAGCAATTGCAGCATTCCTTGCGTGAAATCATATTCGTTTCAAAGGTCAACATTATTTTTTTAACTTCCAACTATTTTCTCTGTTTTATTTCAAGAAATTATGATAAAAACAAAAAGAATGAATTCATTTGATCTTCCAACTCACCTTCGGTCTACCTCCTATCCACCTCCTATGTAACTCCTATATAGCCCCTGTGTCCTTACGACTCTTCTAAATAAAAATCGTTGTGTTTTAATAGCGCTGCTTTAACCTGACAAACGGTCCTTTCGTCCCGTCTGATATTGAATTTCAGGTATAGCTATAGAGTTTCTCCTTCGCCTTTCCTTCGATGGTTCCTCGTATCCGGTTCTAATATATAACGAAACAGAAACGTAACTGATATGTAGATAATACGTAGATAATACCTATCTATATAAGTAGGTATTATATAGGTTTTATATAGATTTTATATAGGTATTATATAGGTTTTATCTTATAACGGGCTTCGAACCAATAACGAACCAACAACGAATGAATATCGGTAAAATAAATGAGAATATAGTACACAACACCATTCGACAAGCAAAGTATTGCCTGTCAAATAGTGTCTGTCACGCATGGCATGTATGCCTGCTTCCAGAGCGTTTAAGAAGTGTATAATGGATTTATTTCCCCAGTAGCACCTGCATAAACTGCATGCTTTCCAGGGTGCCATAATTGCCAGCAACAGCAGCGAATTCATCATATTGCTGCACCGCATCGGGTTGTTGTCCTGGACGGTAAATCACGAAGGGAACAGCCGCTGAAGTATGTGTACGCAAATGACAAGGCGTTGGATGATCGGGCAATATGGTAATCGTTACCGGTTCGTCCCATTGCGAGACTGCTTCAAAGACAGGCTTCACTACCCTGCTATCCAGATATTCGATGGTTTTCACTTTCAAAGCCACGTCGCCTTCGTGGCCGGCTTCGTCACTGGCTTCGATATGAAGATAGACAAAGTCGTCGGTACGCAGCGCGTCAATGGCTGCCTGAGCCTTGCCTTCGTAGTTGGTGTTATAAAGCCCTGTGGCGCCCTCCACGGCAATGGGACGCAGTCCGGCATAAATTCCGATGCCTTTTATCAAATCGACGGCAGAAATCACCGCACCGCTTCTGATGCCATACAACTGACTTATCGTTTGCATTTGAGGCCGGTATCCAGGTGACCATAACCAGATGCTGTTGGCAGGATCTTTCCCTGCTGCTTTACGTTTCAGGTTGACAGGGTGTGATTCGAGCAGCGATTGAGATGCTAACGTCAAATCGTTTAACAGCTGTGCAGAATCATTTGCTTCAGAGGATAATGACCTGATCATCACATCGGCAAAAGGGGTTCCTACAACATCATGTGGCGGTGTGCACTGCAACGCTTTATTCCCGCCTCTCATCTTCAGCAAATGACGATATGAGACTCCCGGAAAGAACCGGATAATGTCCGATCCTAATCGTTCATTCAGAAAATCAATCAATTCTGCCGCTTCTTCGTTAGAAATATGTCCGGCAGAGTGGTTCTTGATCCGGCCGTTTTCGATACAGATCAGGTTACATCGCATCGCCATTTCATCGTCGGCAATGGGAATACCCATGCTTGCCGCTTCTAACGAGCCGCGCCCTTCAAAAACCTTTGGGACATCATACCCTAACACCGCCATATTCGCGATTTCACTTCCGGGTGCAAACCCTTTGGGAATCGTATTTAGTAAACCACTGCTACCCAATGCAGCGATATGATCCATGGCTGGTTTATGAGCCACCTGAAGCGGCGTTTTGTTTCCAAGTTCCGCGATGGGTTCATCAGCCATGCCGTCACCCAATATGATAATATATTTCATGCAAATCTATTTATTTTCCTTTACCAACGACCTATAAACCGCACGTACCCGTCTGTTTTCTATAGAAACCATTCGCACATGCTTGTTTCGTGCAAAGATACAATGATCTATGCTAAAAAACCAACAAGAGTCGCTATTAGACATTTTTTAAGAATATGAATACCTTATTTGTCAGGCACCGCAACAGACAGGGGGTGTAGTTAATGAACTTGTTTTGACTTTTTTATCCACTGACCCCGAATCCAGAAGGGGGCTGTAACCAGTGTGAATTGAGCACTATTTACTCCTTTTACAGACATATTCCTCTCCCTTTGGGGGAGGTTAGGAGGAGGTCAATAAATAAAGCACAACCAATAATCCGATTTAATATGAATAAGTCCGAAAGCCAAGATGACTTCAAGATCTAAAAAACAACATAAAATGGGTAAAGCATCAAAAATAGAACCTAAATAATAAGAAATGTTCTATCTTTGTTCAGTCCAATCCATATAGCAACATGATAAAACTCTGTAAAGCCGGCGACAACATGTGGGAACTCATCGTGGAACATCCTGCATTGTTGCTGATCATGAACCGTTTCGGACTTTCACTCGGCGTGGGTGACAAGACGGTTCTGGAAGCATGTCGAGAAAAAAACATCGATGAGAAAACCTTCTTGGCAGTGATCAATCTGACAATCAATGAATCGGAAACAGACATGGTTTCACCGGAGGAAATTTCATTAAAGTCACTTACCGCCTACCTTATCAACGCCCACGCTTACTTTTTCAACTTTCGCTATCCCTCAATCCGTCAAAAACTAATCGATGCCATTGATCATTCCGATGCTCAATTCTATGCACTCATGCTTCGCTATTATGACGAGTATGTGAATGAGTTGAAGCTGCACACGGATTTTGAAGAAAAGTCGATTTTCTCACGCGTAAACAGCAATACGGACGAGGAAGATCAAGCGCATGCACCCATTGGTCACCTCCATCATTTGCACGAACAAATTGCCATCAAGATGGAGGAGATAAAAAACATCATTATCAAATATTTTCCGCCCAATGAAGATGGCTCGGCGCTTAACTTAGCGGTTTATGATCTTTTTGCATGTGAAGAGGAATTCAACACCCATTGCCGTATTGAAGACCTTCTCCTGACACCTGCAATTCTCGCGAACGAAAATAAAGTAAAGAAGAAAAGATGATAAACGATATTTGTAAAGTAGCCATTGCCGAACCATCTGAACTCATTCGTAAAGGACTTATCGCATTCCTTAAGCAATTGTCACGGATAAAAATTCAAGTCGTCGAAATTGCGAGCGTTGATGACCTTTCTTTAATATTGAAAACATATTCGATTGATTTGCTTTTTATTAATCCATCCTATTGGGGATATGAGATTGGAAAGAAAATCAGGAACGGTTCTCAAAACATTGACATCAAAATTATTGCCTTAGTTTATCATCCGTTTGATAATGGGTTGTTGACTCAATATGATGATGTGTTTTCCATCTTTGACACCACAAACAAATTGGATAAAATGGTTGTCACACTGCTCAAGAAGGAAGTGCAATCGTCCGTCAGACACCTGCCCCTCAGTACACGAGAGCAGGAAATCATTGTCTGCATCGTAAAAGGAATGACCAATAAAGAGATTGCAGAAAAACTCTTTCTTTCAAGCAACACCATCATCACCCATCGACGCAATATTACCAAAAAACTTCAGATTCACAGTTCGGCAGGGCTAACCATCTATGCCATTGTGAACAAATTGGTGCGTTTGGAAGATATCCAGACATCCATTGAACCCGACGAGGAAGCACAGCTATAAATTACAAAGGCTGACTAATGAGTGACCTCGTCCGGCGAACTGCAAAACAAGAGAAGAAGGCGTTATCATTTTCCTGTTATTGCAGCAAAAAACGGAATGTCAGGTAAATACGCCACTTGTTGAGTTTCATAATCGATGTGGCAACAATAATGCTGCAACCCATTACTGATCAAAAGATATGAGACTTTCAATATCATGTTATAACGTGCAATCTGATCAAACGTTTGCTGATTGATTTCCACTTCAGGCGACTTGAACTCAGCAATCAATAATGGTTCTCCTTCGCGGTTATAAACCACTGTATCGCATCGTTTGTTCATGCCATTACGTTGTATGGTAATTTCATTGGCCATCAATGCAGCAGGAAACCCTTTCTCTGAAATCAAAAATTCCACGACATGCTGACGTACCCATTCTTCAGGAGTTAATGCCACAAATCGTTTTCGTAAACGATCGAAAACAACCATGTTTCCCTGTTTGTTTTTGACGTGAAATGAATAAACCGGTAAATTGAGTGTTACCATAATCCGTTGAAAATCTTTCAAAAAATCAGAGCTATTATCAATATACTTCTCTTTCGAGGGTAGCATCGATGATGTACCAAAGATACGATCTTTACGACAGAGTAATGTGTGAACGCAAAATTTGTGTAACTTTGAACGCAAAATATGGAAGATGAAACGGGCATAACCTACTGTTCGGAAAACATAATGAACACATGCCAGTTTCATTCAACCTTCATGTAAGTAATCATATGATCGTATGAAAACAAAAACAGAGATCGTCGAGAACTGGTTGGTGCGCTATACCAAACGTTCACTTGAAGATTTTGATTCTCATATCCTTTTGACAAACTTCAATAACTACGTAGAAATGTTTGCCCAGCGTTTCAACGTTCCCATTGTTTCCGAAGGCAACATGCCAAATGCTTCTGCAGAGGGAATTACCATTATTAATTTTGGGATGGGAAGTCCAAACGCAGCGCTTATCATGGATTTACTGTCAGCCATTCAACCTCATGCCGTGCTTTTTTTAGGCAAATGCGGCGGATTGAAAAACAAAAACCAATTGGGAGACTATATTCTTCCCATTGCCGCCATTCGGGGTGAAGGAACTTCAAACGACTATTTTCCCCCGGAAATTCCTGCGCTTCCGGCATTTAGTTTGCAACGCGCAGTATCATCAAACATTCGTGATCTTGGAAAAGATTACTGGACAGGCACAGTTTACTCTACCAATCGCCGTGTATGGGAACACGACGAACATTTCAAAGAATATCTGCTTCAAACACGCGCATTGGCCATCGACATGGAAACAGCCACCTTGTTTTCCGTCGGTTTCTACAACAGTATCCCCACGGGGGCTTTATTGCTTGTTTCCGACATGCCGATGATACCGGAAGGCATAAAAACCGATGTAAGCGACAAAAGCGTGACAGCCAACTTTGTGGAAGAACATTTACAGATTGGCATCAAATCGCTGTCGTCAATTATTCACAATAGTAGCACCATCAAACACTTGCGCTTCGAATAATGGCAAAAAACAGTACTTCATACCGCACTTTGCTTGACGCGCTGCAACGCCGTGAGTATGCACCCATATACTATTTAATGGGTGAAGAACCGTTTTATATCGATAAGATTAGTGATTACATCGAAAACTACGCTTTAAAAGAAGATGAAAAGGCATTTAACCAGACCATCTTTTATGGCAAAGATGCAAACATCGGGGCCATCATCAATGCTGCCAAACAATTTCCGATGGGCGCTTCTCATCAGGTGATCATCGTGAAGGAAGCGCAACAGCTTAAAAATATCGATGAGCTTCAATTCTATCTCAAACAACCCCTGCCCACTACTCTGTTGGTTTTCTGTCATAAGAACGGTAAACTCGATCGTCGTATCAAAGTTGCAGGTGAGATTGAAAAGAAGGGCGTTTTGTTTGTTTCCGATAAAATTTATGACGATCAGATTCCGAAGTGGATTATCGACTATCTGGCTGAAAAGAAGGTCACTATTGCAGCTAAAGCAGCCGAGATGCTTTCCGAGTTTCTTGGAAATGATTTAAGCCGTATCGCCAATGAATTAGAAAAGCTAATCATTACGAAGCCGTCAAACGTTGCAAGCATCACGCCCGAGTTAGTTGAAAAGAACATAGGGATAAGCAAGGACTTCAATAATTTTGAACTTGTCAAAGCACTAACAAACAACGATATACTAAAATCAAACCGTATCATTCGTTATTTTTCCACAAATGAGCGGGCAAATCCTGTTTCAGTTACGCTGGTTGTCTTATTCAATTTCTTCAGCAATTTATTGGTTTACCATGCTTTACCTGACAAAAACAATGAAATCGTGGCCAAAGCTCTCGGCATCAACGCGTACTTTGTGAAAGATTATACTCAGGCTTCACGCCGTTTTCCAAGCGCCAAAACAGAACAAATCATATCGCTCATTCGAAACTATGATGCCCAATCGAAGGGAGTAAATAGTCCTTCAGCCGAATCAGGTGAACTACTAAAAGAATTGATATACAAAATACTACATTAAGATGAAGCAACTTATTCGCTTTCTACTCAACCACGTACCACGAAAGTATTTGCAACTTTTCAGTCACATTATCATTAAAACGGGATCAATATTTTATCGAGGACACAACATTGAATGTCCGATATGCCATCACCACTTCCGCAAGTTACTCCCCTACGGCTATGTCTCTTCGCGCGAAAATGCGCTTTGTCCTTCGTGTCTCTCGTTAGAACGTCACCGTCAAATATGGCTTTTCCTCGACAGGAAAACAGACTTCTTCGTTCATCAGGGCAAATTATTACACATTGCACCGGAGTATTGTTTCATCAAACGATTTCAAAAGCTGCCACAGCTTGATTATTACTCAGCCGACCTCGAATCACCATTAGCCAGGGTCAAGATGGATATTCACCACATTCCGTTTGCCGACAGCACATTCGATATCGTGATGGCAAACCATATTCTCGAACACGTAGACGACGACCGGTTGGCCATGCGTGAACTATACCGTATTTTGAAACCCGGCGGATGGGGAATCGTGCAATCGCCAGTCAATACAAACCGTGCCACAACGTATGAAGATAAGTCGATTGTCACGCCTGAAGATCGATTAAAACATTTCGGACAAAAAGATCATCAACGCGAATATGGCCGCGATTATGCCGACCGTTTACGCGAAGCAGGGTTTCTTGTCAGCGAAGTTCCATTGACCGACTTTGTCAGCCAAAGCGAAAATCAGTTGTACGCGTTGACACCTAATGCAGAAGCAGCAAATGATACCACTATTTACTATGTAAGAAAGAAATAACAACTTTCCGGATCACTTATCTTCATCTATATGCGGCAAAGCAATAAATTCTCAAACATGACTCATTCCTCTCTTCGTTTTCTAATCATAGCAGTATTTGCAGCCTGTTTATCACACTCCATTCAAGCAGAAGTATTTCCTAAACGTGAATTTCGCGGAGTATGGATTCCTACCGTTGGTAATACCCGGTTTCAAAACATGAGCCCGCAAGCCATTCAAAAAGAATGGAATACTTTGCTCGATACGTTTCAACATGCCGGTATTAATGCAGTCATTTTTCAGATACGCCCTGAAGCTGACGCATTTTATCCATCAAAACTGGAGCCCTGGAGCCGCTTTTTGACGGGAGAACAAGGCAAAGCTCCCAATCCGGTGTGGGATCCGCTTGCTTTTATGATAGATGCGTGCCATAAAAGAAACATGCAGCTTCACGCGTGGTTAAACCCCTATCGCGTTACCACAAACGAAAACGAGGCTCTTTCAAAAATGAATAAAAAGCATCATAAACTATTTATTAAGTATGGTAAACAATTCTTTTTTGATCCCGGGAATCCCGAATCATGGAAAATAGCAACCAAAGTGGTAGCTGACATTGTTTCACGTTACGATGTTGACGGCATACATTTTGATGACTATTTTTATCCATATCCCATCAACGGGGAAGAATTTAATGATAATGCTTCCTTTAGAAAATATGGCAAAAAAACGGGCTTTAAAAAGGATGAACTGGCTGCATGGCGACGCAACAACGTGGATGAACTGATTAAAGAAGTCTCGGAAACCGTTCATAAAATAAAACCCTGGGTTGTTTTTGGTGTAAGTCCGTTTGGCATCTATCGTAACCTCAGTGACACTCCCGATGGTTCAGGCAGCAACACACACGGGTTAAGCAATTACGACCATCTTTATGCCAATGTGCTTTTGTGGGAAAAATACCATTGGATTGATTACAATGCACCACAATTGTATTGGAAAATAGGACACCCTTCTGCTGATTATTCCATATTAATAAATTGGTGGAGCAAGAATAGTTTTGGCACAAATCTCTACATCGGACAAAGCATCACGACATTCAAGGAAAAAGATCTGAAAGATCCGTCACGAACACAATTTGCAGAGAAGATGCGCCTAACACGTGAAACTCCTACTATTCAAGGAAACATTTGGTGGTCAGGCTATCAATTGGCTCAAAACCCATTTGGAGTAGTTGACTCCTTAACGAATCATTATCAACGGTATCCTGCATTGATTCCTTTATATCCTTCCTTTAGCACGCAAGCACCAGCTCCTGTTTCAGAGCTACGCATCACACTCGATTCATGCCGTTTGCAGTTACGGTGGACAGCCGCACCGGCCACTAATGAGTTGGATAAGAGTGCCTGTTTTTGCATCTATCGCTTTGGGTTGAATGAGCCGGTTGATATTCAAAATGCAACACATATAATTGCCATACAGCATAATGCAGCATATAACATCCCTGATGCGAAACAACCCGCAAAATATGTGATTACAGCACTCAACCGTCTGTATAACGAAAGTATACCATCAGTACCGGTTCTAATCGGGGAATAAGCACTTTAGGAATCGGTGACTTTTGTTATCACCGTTCCATCATGAAAACCGATTTTCAATGAATCACCCGGTTGGATGGTGCTTTTTGAATGAACCCGTTTGCCATTCAGGGAAGCCAAACAATAGCCCTTCTCCAATATGGATAAAGGATTGACATAAATCAATTGATTTTTCATCAGTTCCAACGTATGATGACGTGTGGACATCTGTTGCTTTGCAGCCGATTGAACTAATCCACGCAGATGATTCAGCTTTTGTTGCCGATTGGATAGTTGTTGCATAGCAATGCGCTGCAAAACAGATAATTTTCGTGATATATCCATCTTTTTGGCGCCAGTTCTACCTAATAATACAGGAGGAAATTTTCGCACAACATTTTGCAGTTGCACAGTCTTTGCTTCATGAATAGCAAAAGCCCTTTTTGCCAATTTATCAACAGATTGAAGCAGTAACTCATGGGCCTGATCTATTTTATCAATTAGAAATTCAGCTACGGCAGTCGGCGTTTTCAAACTGGCATATGCCAAATGATCAATCAATGTATCATCTCGGAAATGGCCAATCCCGGTCAAAATTGGTAATGGAAACTGCACGCAATGCAACGCTAACAAATAACGGTCAAAACTACTCAGATCGGCAACAGCTCCACCCCCGCGAAGAATTACCACCACATCAAAGTGATCAACTTCAGCATAAACAGCATCTAATGCCGCAATAACAGATCGTTCGGTTTGTTCACCCTGCATTACGGCGGGGAATAAACGGGCATAAAACACATATTTAAAACGATTGGCATGCAGCTGGTCCAAAAAATCGCCATATCCGGCGGCTGTAGCTGACGAAATAACAGCAATGCGTTGAGGCAATATGGCAAAAGGCAATTGTTTATTCATGTTCAACATGCCTTCAGCTTCCAACTGTTTCAACAATTGCTGTCTTCGTATCGCCATTTCACCCAAGGTAAACGTCGGGTCGATATCATGAAGCACCAAACTAATGCCATATACTTCGTGAAATTCAATACTGCAAGCCGCTAAAATTTTTAATCCCGCCCCCAATGCCTCATCGGTAGTCGATTCAAAATACAATTTCAACATCTTGTAAGTTGACGACCAAATCATGGCCTTTGTTTTAGCCGCTATCCGATCACTCTTTTCGTCTTTATCGATCAACTCTAAATAACAATGACCATTAGCATTTTCCCGAAATTCACTGATTTCAGCTCTTACCCAAATAGTTGTTGGAAATGCATCCGCCAGTTTCTCTTTGATCAGCTGGTTGAGCTCAAGCAAAGAAATACTGTTAACATTCAGACTTTCCATATTATTCGGAGGTTGATCATTGAAAAGGTCAATAGACCTGTTCGGCTACTTTTTTTACACTATGTGACGCCATTAACGTGTAAAAATGAATGCTGGGAACGCCATGTTGCTTCAACTCTTTCGCTTGCATAATACACCATTCTACACCCACTTCAGTAGCTGCGGCATCGGTTTTACATTTGCTCAATTCTAAAACCAACGCTTCGGGCATATCAACATGAAAAATCTTGGGTAATGCAGTCAGTTGATTCATAAAAGTGATGGGTTTCAATCCGGGAATGATGGGAACATTGATTCCCTCCGTACGACAACGTTCAACAAAAGAAAAGTACCTTTCATTATCAAAAAACATCTGTGTAACCACATAAGCAGCACCACGCCTTACCTTTTCCTTTAGCCAGATAATATCTGTCTCCATATTAGGAGCCTCATCGTGCTTTTCAGGATAACCGGCTACGCCATACGAAAAAATAGGTTCAGCCCGTTCCATTGTAGTACCATCGAGAAACCTGCCTGCATTAAAATCATTGATTTGATCCTGAAGATCAAGTGCATGAAGATGTCCATCGTCTGAAGGCGAGAAGTTTTTCTCATGTTTTGCCTTATCACCACGAAGGACTAACAAATCATGAATACCCAAAAACTGCAAATCAATCAATGCATATTCCGTCTCACTTTTTGTAAAGCCACTGCAAATGACATGCGGTACAACATTGATTTTATATTTGTTCTGAATAGCCGCAGCAATAGCTACCGTTCCGGGGCGATGACGTTCTGCCACTTGCTTAAACAGATTTTGTCCTACTTCTTTGTAAACGATTTCGCTACGATGAGTAGTTATATTGATGTATTTTGGATCGAAAGGACGCAATAAATCAATCGTTTGATAAACCCGATCGATATTATTTCCTTTTAAGGGAGGTAAAATTTCAAACGAAAAAGCAGTTGTTTGGTTGTTTGTAATCAAATCAATGACACGCATAGTGAAAATTTAGAAACAATACTAGATACTTTTGATCATTTATGAGCGCAAGTTACATATTTTTCTGCTAATTTTCAATCGAAATTCAACATGACATGTTGAATTATTTTATGCCTTTAGCCGAGATCAGGACTACATTAACCTCTCCGACTAAAATTTTAGAAGTCACACGAATAGGAATTTTTGCAGCATCATACGTCACCCACATCAAAATATCCTCTTTGCCGCTAAAAACTTTCCCTTTAATAGTACTCACCCTAAACTTTGCACAAAGATAGGCGTGATTATTATTATCACTGCACATTTCATTTCCAAGGTATTCTATTGAAATCGGATAAAATTTACCATCAATAAACGTATTAACAACAAAACAATCGCCCGCTGTCATCTTTGAAAAATCATACGTGCGAAAATAATAAGCAGAAGTCAAAATATCAAAGTATTTTCCTTTAATTTTTTCCTTACCTATTGAATTATCACCTGAATTTCTGATAATTCTGTAATCTACAACTCCACTGTCAGAATTAAACTGGCAATGGTCACTCACCTGGAAGGTTCCTTCAATAGCTTCACGCGTTGCTGTAACAGGAGCTAATGTTTTTGCATCAACAGTTGACGTGTAATTCTCGCGTACTTTAAAAAAGGGATCATATCGTCTGAAGCTTTTTCCAACAGCTTGAAGTGTAATATACCTGGAATTATCATTAGGCAATACGGAAAGCTTTATTGAAGCAGCAGGAATCCACACAAAACCAAAATGATAATAGGCTTTATACTCAAGTTGCTCCCCTGGAGCAAAGACATTTTGCAAAGCCAATAAACTATTTGTTGTCAGGAATATAAAAAAAATCAGAAAGAGAAAAGAAAAGCGGTTAGCATTCATGGAAACTCAAATTGCAGAAATAATTATGTAGTCGACTTTCAGATATAAAAAAGAAAGGGTTGTCTCACGACAACCACAATCAATTTATTAACCTTAAAATCTAATACCATGAAAAACACAATACAAAGATAGTCGTATTTAGATTACTTATCCAATTATTTTCCGCATTTTTCAGATTGATTAATCTCCGTTTGCAGGTGAAAATAAATGAGTTAAGCAATTATGAGTTGAATGACAATGAAATAGCTAAAAGAGACTTATTCAATTAAGGAGTCAGACCATAAAACACACAAGAAAAGAGTCGGATCCAATTCAAGGTGATTTAAAAAAGAAAGGGTTGTCTCACGACAACCACAATCAATTTATTAACCTTAAAATCTAATACCATGAAAACACAACGCAAATATACATGCGTTTGGATTGTTTATCCAACTATTTTGCATATTTTTTTACATGATTAATTTCCATTTGCAAAATTGACCTCAAGACTCAAGGAAATGGTGATTGAAATTCAAAGTTGCAGTTGAGAATGAATATCTTATAAAGTCGTTTAAAAAAAGAAAGGGTTGTCTCACGACAACCACAATCAATTATTAACCTTAAATCTAATACCATGAAAACGTTGGTAAAGGTAGATCGTAATTCAGTCTAAAACAAATTATTTCGGAATTATTTAACATAATTAGCCTCAATTTGCATGTCACCCATTATAGAACAGAGAAGTGGCGAAATCTATAGTCAAATCAATAAGAATAGTCATAAAAGCTCAAGAATTTACGCCTTTAGAATTGCATGATAGTTTCAACTCACATTATTTTTGCTAACAGAGAATCTATTTAAAATCTCAAAAAAAACGAGGGTTGAATAATAGGATTAAATTTTGAAGATGTAAAATCAGACACAAAAATAAGGTGTAACTAACCATTACATGAGTTGATGTCAAAGAATAATTACGAGAACAAACAAGAAAAAAATTCAGATTATATCCTGCTAAAAAAATCGACTTCAAATTGAATAAATATAGGTAAAAAGCACATTTCCATATCAAGAAATTAGTCATTATATATAACATTTTGATTTACAGGAAATAAACGAACTGCAATAATACTCATTCTACATCATAATTTATTCAAAACAAGATATATTGTATGTAGATACTCTACTTTTGTAATGATAATATTGATCAAATATTCTCTTATCCGGAAGCATTCAAAAATTGGTTATTGCAACCGCTAAAAAAAATGGTTATGAAATCGCTCATGTGTACAACAATTATCTTTATGATATCAACATTTGCTTTTTTGGCACAAAACAATGTTACAAAATATACTATCCTCAAAGAAAGCCACCAAAGAATTATTTTGGAACCAATTCAGCCAACGCTTCAAGGCCATCCGGAAAAATTAACTGATCAAACCCTTCTTATGAATGAGATGCCAACATTACACGTTGCTTTGCCTCAAGACATAGAAGAAAATGCCTTGATTCCGCCTCAATTGAAACGCATAACACCAAATATGGATATGGATTTACAGGCAATGTATCTTACCGATCGTAAAGACCCGGCTATTGCATGTACCATGTCAATATTTGTACCAGGATTAGGACAACTATACAACGGAGAAATGGGTAAGGGAATTGCTTTCATGGCAACATCGTATGGTAGTTTGGCTGTTGGTGCTATTGCCCTGTCAACCCATAACGATGGGTTAGCCACTGTTGGATTCATAACAGCTGCCGTTTCCTATTTATGGAGCATGGTTGATGCCTCCATTTCATCAAATGCTTTAAATAAACATCATGCATTAGTTGATATTCCCCTCAATGGGAATAATCATCTTTCACTACAACCTTCAGTGTCATCACTATATGGTACAAATGGAAATTATTTACCAAGATCAACTAATGCCGGCCTTTCCATTGCCTATGTCTTTGGTGACAAATAAGCTATCTATTTAAATATTAGCCCCTTATTAGTTTTAATAAACGATATAACACCCTCCTCATTTATTTCATGTAAATGAGGAGGGTGTTATATTTTATATGTGAATAATTTGTTTCTAAAGGTTGTATGGAACTCGTCCCGAATATTGGGACTCGTTTCATTTTAAAGAAACAAAAACCAAAAAAAAGGTGTAAGTTTGTGGCAACAAAGAATAAGAAAAATGCAATACGGGTTTATAAAAGTAGCAACAGCCATTCCCAAACTAAAAGTAGCTAATTGTAGCTACAACATTGAACGTATTGAAGAACTGATAAAAAAAGCAGCCCATGAGCACGTTCAAATTATCTGTTTTCCTGAATTAAGCATTACAGCTTACACATGTGGTGATCTTTTTCATCAGCAAGCACTCATCGAAGAAGCTGAAACTGCCCTCAAACAATTATTAAAGAAAACGAATGACGTGGATGTTATTTCTATTGTCGGTATGCCTGTACGTCAACGTGATCGCCTTTTTAATTGTGGTGTCGTCATTCAGAAAGGAAGTATTTTAGCTGTAATCCCTAAAACACATATCCCAAACTATCATGAGTTTTACGAAAAACGATGGTTTACTTCGTCAATTCACACATTAGAAAATCAAATAGACCTTGCAAATCAAAAAGTCCCATTTGGAATTCATCTTTTAATTGGTAATAACGGCTTTCGCTTTAGCATAGAAATATGTGAAGATTTGTGGGTAACAATTCCACCAAGTTCTTTTCATACATTATCAGGTGCACATCTTATTTTTAATCTTTCAGCCAGCAACGAAACCATCGGGAAAAATGAATATGTGAAATCATTGGTTGCTCAGCAATCAGCACGCTGTATAGCAGGATATATTTATGTGAGTACAGGTTTTGGAGAATCCACACAGGATGTTGTATTTGCCGGGAAAAGTATTATATCTGAAAACGGGAAAATAATAGCAGAATCCGAACGCTTTTTATTAGAGGAGCAATTAACCATCAGCGAAATAGATATCGAGATGTTGAAGAATGAACGACAAATGAATACCAGTTTTACACAAGACGGATTTAATTTGTTGCCAGCAACTCCTTTATATCAATTAATTGATTGTAAAATACCCACTCACGAAGAATTTCATTTGACAAGAAAATACAATCTCACTCCTTTTATTCCCGCAGGACCTGTATTAGATACACGCTGTCAAGAAATTCTTGCCATACAAACAGCAGGGTTAGCACAACGCATCAACCAAACACAACTTAAAAAAGCAGTTATAGGTATCTCTGGCGGATTAGATTCCACATTGGCATTGTTAGTAACAACTCTCGCGTTCGACAAGTTATCCATTCCAAGAAAAAATATTATTGGAGTCACTATGCCGGGTTTTGGTACAACTGACAGAACTTTGAATAATGCAAAAAAGCTAATGGAATCGTTGAAATGCAGTGTTCTGGAAATCAACATCACAAAAGCAAGTCTTCTCCATTTCAAGGATATTGGTCACAACCCTGAGACACATGACACAACATACGAAAACACACAAGCACGCGAAAGGACTCAACTCCTCATGGATATTGCCAATAAAGAAAAGGGATTAGTAATCGGGACAGGCGACTTGTCAGAACTGGCACTTGGCTGGTGTACATATAATGGCGACCAAATGTCAATGTATGGTGTCAATTCAGGAGTTCCGAAAACATTGGTACGTTATCTGGTACAATGGGCAGCAATGCATAAAGTAAATGCACAAAGTGCTCACACATTACAAGATATTTTGGATACGCCAGTCAGTCCTGAACTACTTCCAAAAAATGCGCAAGGCGATATAGATCAAAAAACAGAAGAAATTATAGGTCCATATGAATTGCATGATTTTTTCTTGTATTACATGGTTCGCTATGGATTTACACCCTCGAAAATACTTTTTTTAGCTTCACAGGCATTCGAAGATATCTATTCAAAAGAGATCCTGAAAAAATGGCTAAAACTATTTTTGCAACGTTTCTTTAGTCAACAATTTAAGAGATCCTGTATGCCAGACGGGCCCAAAGTAGGTACTATAAATCTTTCTCCGCGTGGCGATTGGAGAATGCCGAGTGATGCAGATATGTCATTATGGGTCAATGATATAATTTTTCAGTAATCATCCACCCATGTATACTAAATGGTGATATTCTTAAGTTCGGCTTATGAGTTACAATACAAACCGCACTTCCTTAAAAGAACATTTCAACAATTGACCCTTTTGCGTCTGCAACACCAACTGACCATTGGGTTGTACATTGACTATGCGTGCTGAAAATGTTTCATCTTGTTGTTGAAAGAGATGAAATCCCTCCTTACGAAATAAATGAGCATGATATTCTTCATCTAAATTAGGCATTTCATCACGAAGTACACGCATGTAAAAAGTGTATAAGCGTTCTACTAATCGTCGTAATAATTCTTCACGATCATATTGTTTGCCGGTAATTAGTGCCAAAGAAGTAGGATTAGGAGCTGATCCAAGAAACTTTTCTTGATTTACATTGATGCCAATACCTATGACAGAATGAATAATTCTGTTTCCAAGTAACTCATTTTCAATTAAAATACCAGCTAACTTTTGATTTTTCCAATAAATATCATTCGGCCATTTGATAGAAACATCAGTGACCTCTTCTTGTAAAAGATCAACAATGGCAAGAGAAATAAGTTCAGAGAGGATAAACTGATTTGTAGGTTCAATATGACTGGGAGAAAAATAAATGCTCACAAGCAAGTTCTTTCCATCTTCAGATTCCCAAAAATTTCCAACCTGCCCACGTCCTTTTGTTTGAAAATCGGCTGATATTACAGTACCCTCTGATAAGGAATCTCTTTGAGATACAATTAATTCCTTGAGATAACTATTTGTTGATAATGTTTCCCGAAGCCGGATAATTGATGACATATTCAATACATTAATGAAAAACCCCCACTCTCGTCAAAAAGATATTGTTACACTACAACCCATAAAAAATGCACATATAGTTTGTGCTAAATTATCCCTCTTTTCATCGGAATAAAGCATAAAGAAGACAAAACCAACTAAGGAAACCTGTATAGTAACCAGCAATAGGTGTCAAAATTTCTCATGTACAAAATTAAGCAGAATACAGGGAAAGTATTCTTCAAAAAGGAGTCAAACGACTATCTATAAGTATAATTAATTGTTTTTTAATTATTTATGTGACATAGGAACGACACATAAAGTCATTGAGACAAAACCGGCAAAAGAATATTACCCAAAGCTTCATATCTTATTTGGTATTTTTTTTACCGCTGTTTTTATTATTCTTATTCAGAATTTCTTTTGATTCAGTTAGTTTCAAGAGATTCAAATTCTCCTTCAAACGGCCATGTGACAATTCACGTAAATCATCAAAAATCTTTTTGTCATCCACAACCTCTTTATTCCATGTCAAATAGCATTTTTTCATGTGATTGGCAATGAGTTGAAGCAGTTGATCTTTCTGTTCTCCTTCCGGAAAAGTCACGGCCTGATCAATCATTTGACCTAAAATACGTCCATAGTGAGGATATTTCAATTGATTTTTAGAATAAGAAATCCGTTCAGGATGAGTATACAGGTTTTCTTTTTGCAACACTTCATAAGGATATTCTATGTCTAATTTGAAATCGGACATGATAGCCAAATGATCCCATAATTTGTGCTTAAAATTATTGATATCACGTAAATAAGGGAATAGACTTCCCATAATGGTTATAATGGTTTGTGCACAGCGAGCCCTTTGTTGCGGATCTTCAATGTGCACCGCATGATCAACCATTTGCTGAATGTTACGACCATATTCAGGAAGGATCAGCGTTTGTTGTTTTAAATATTGCATACCGGTTTATAAAAGTAACCTCATCACATAATGAGAAATATTCACTGCAAAGATACGTATTTTAATCGGTTAACGGAGATCACCTTTCATGTGGAGAATAGAAAAATGACTTGATCGGTATCAAATCAATTAGGTATCAGGAATGAGTATCATTTTGTCTCATAAAAAAACCAAAGGGACTAACATCTTCATGAATGCATAAATGGTGAATAAGAAAAATACCCTATTTTTGCAACAAGAACAAAGCTTCATTTTTTTCATACCGCATAAATCGCTCATTTACCGAATTCATGATTACAATTGGCATTGCCGGAGGAACAGGATCAGGAAAAAGTACCGTTGTTCGTAAAATCATTGAACGACTTCCATTCAATGAAGTAGTGCTGTTGCCACAAGACTCCTATTATCGCGATAGTGCTCATATACCTGTTGAAGAACGGCTCAAAATCAATTTTGATCATCCGGAATCTATTGAATTTGATTTATTGATCGATCATCTCAAAAAATTAAAGCAAGGGCAACTTATTGAACAGCCCATCTATTCGTATGTTTCGTGTACACGTGCAAAGGAAACCATCTCCATATTGCCACGTGAAGTCATTATTATTGAAGGCATTTTGGTGCTGACCAATCCGGAGCTTCGTCAACAAATGGATCTGAAAGTTTTTGTTGATGCCGATGCCGATGATCGCTTAATCCGTGTCATTAAGCGAGATATGAAAGAGCGGGAGAGAGACGTTTCAACCATAATCGAACGGTATCAACACACCGTTAAACCCATGCATGAACAATTCATTGAACCCACCAAACGGTTTGCAGACTTAATTGTCCCTCAAGGAGGACATAATGAAATAACTATCGATATTCTCACTATGTTTATCCGAAATTATTTAAATACAAACTCAAATCAGCATTGAAGAGAATGCTACGTTATTCTTTTTGAATCACCATTCTCAAACAGATCCTTTATTTCTCATTCATTTCAGATGCCGTTAACACTTCCCATTCAATTTGTCGAACGAACACAATCGCTTCTAAAAGAGGAATGGAGTGCTTTTGAAGAAGCGTTGCAAAACCCTTCTCCCATTTCTGTCCGTTTAAACAACAAGCTTACCCCTACTCTGCTTTTTGATCAGGTTGCATGGTGTGAATCAGGTTATTATTTGCCAAAACGTATTGTGTTTACGTTAGACCCATTGTTTCATGCCGGAGCTTACTACGTGCAAGAAGCCAGTTCTCAATTTCTTGGTCAAATCGTCAAACAACGGATTACACAACCTGTCATTGCCTTAGATTTATGTGCTGCACCCGGAGGGAAATCGACCCATTTATCCAATTGCCTTCATCCGGATAGCTTTTTAATTTCTAATGAGATTATACATTCACGGGCAAATGTGTTGGTGGAAAATATGCAGAAATGGGGAAATCCCAATGTATCAGTAACAAACCGGCAACCTTCCGATTTTCAAAAAACACCTTCTTTGTTTGATCTGATCGTGATTGATGCTCCATGTTCAGGTGAGGGCATGTTTCGAAAAGATCCTTCATCCATCGAAGAGTGGTCAATTGCGAATGTAGAACAATGTACCATAAGACAACGAAACATTGTATCAGATGTATGGGATGCTTTGAAAGAAGATGGTTGGCTTGTTTACAGCACCTGTACATACAACCGGTCGGAAAACGAAGAAAATGTACAATGGATCATCAATGAATTAGGCGCTGAGAAAATAGATATTGCTATCGATGAAACATGGGGAATCACTCCATCGGAAGGAGGTTACCGCTTTTTCCCTCACAAAACACGTGGAGAAGGATTTTTTATCACCCTGTTACGAAAAACATCAAAAGCACCAAAAGCAATCAGAATAAATCGTTCTAACAATGAGTTGAATCTTGTAAAAAATGATCAAACGAGATACCTCCAATCCGACCAACCATGGAGAATAGCAAAACAAGGAGAACTCCTTTTTTCGTTTCACGAACAACATCAAGAAATTATATCACAATTATTTCGTGCTTTTCATCCGCTTTTTACCGGCACATGTATCGGAGAAATAAAAGGAAAAGACTTTGTTCCTCATGCAGCACTTGCATTATCCAAAGTCATTAATCGCGCCGAGACACAAGAACTGGAAGTAACCATCAAAGATGCTGTTCGTTTTTTACAACGCGAAAGCTTACCTCCGATAAATGGAGATAAGGGTTATATGTTAGTTACGTATCAACATCTGCCACTTGGCTGGATCAAAAACCTTGGAACACGATCAAACAATTTATACCCGTCCCCGTGGCATATTCGAATGAAGACAGATGCCACGACAAAATATGAAAGCATAATGATGTTTGATGCTTCTTCCCAACAAATAAAGTGATAAGCCAGCCTCTGTTCAGGAATAATCAAGCCTGACATTTGCTGCTTTAGTTGAAAGCCCTTATTTTTGTATTCGATTTGAACATTGTATTTTTTCCTTTCAAAATAACAAACAAACAATCTACTATTATGCTTAAAGACATTTTATCGGTATCAGGAAAACCCGGATTATTTAAACTTGTTTCACATGGCAAAAACAACATGATTATCGAATCTCTGATCGATAAACAAAGGATGGCAGCCTTGGCTAATGATCGTGTAGTCTCTTTAGGCGATATATCCATTTACACTGAAACAGAAGAAATACCTCTGATCGATGTATTTGCAAAGATTAAAGTCAAAGAAACAGGAAAAGAAGCCTCTATTGATCCAAAATCAGATCCTAAAATTCTCCGTGCCTATTTTGAATCGGTAATTCCTGATTTTGACAAAGAGAGAGTACATAATTCGGATATTAAGAAAATCATTGTCTGGTATAATCTGCTTATAAAAAACGATCTGTCCGATTTTGAAACAAAACCTGAAGCCAAAGAAGAAAACGAAGAAGCATAACCTGACTACGGTTGGATGCATCATGAGGGGCTTGCAAGGAAAACAGGAACTAAACCTACTTGATCATGCGCATTGATATTCTCACTGTTTTACCTGAATTGTTGGAAAGTCCGTTCAACCATTCCATCATTCAACGGGCTTCACAAAAAGGCCTGGTTGAGATTCATCTTCATAACATTCATGACTATTCGCTTGATAAGAAACATCACCGCGTGGATGATTATCCTTTTGGAGGAAGTGCGGGCATGGTGATGCAAATAGAACCCATCTTTCGGGCCATTGAAGCACTTAAAAATGAACGCGAGTATGATGAGATCATTTATACATCGCCTGATGGAGAACTTTTTTCGCAAGACATAGCCAACCAGATGTCACTTGAAACCAATTTATTGATACTTTGTGGGCATTATAAAGGCATTGATCAACGCATTCGCGAACATCTCATCACACGTGAATTATCGATTGGAGACTATGTTCTCACCGGAGGCGAATTAGCGGCTGCCGTAATGACTGATGCCATTGTTAGGCTGTTGCCGGGTGCAATGAGTGATGAGCAATCGGCGCTTACCGATTCATTTCAGGATCATTTGCTGGCGCCGCCTGTTTATACACGACCTTCAGAATTCAACGGATGGAAAGTTCCGGATATATTGTTGTCAGGTCACGAACGAAACATTGCAGAGTGGCAATTGCAACAAGCGATTGATCGGACAAAGCTACTACGTCCTAACTTGCTTTTTGACGACAATGAATAAACGTATTCATTGCTGTTATTTAGTTACGCTATCAAACATTGATTTGTAAACCATATATTATCAACTCTATTCTTATCTCAGGTAAGTTTAATTATTATTCAAATGATAAAAGCAGGTATTATTGGCGGTGCCGGATACACGGCAGGTGAATTGATTCGGATATTAATCAATCATCCCGAAGTTGATATTGTTTTTGTACACAGTGAAAGCAATGCCAACAATAAAGTCACAGACGTACATAGCGGCCTTTTAGGCGAAACATCCTTAACGTTTACCAATCAACTGGATCTGTTGAATGCTATTGATGTTCTTTTCTTTTGTACAGCTCATGGTGACACCGAACGCTTTATGTCCACACATACATTACCTGTTTCATTGAAAATAGTTGATTTCTCAACTGACTATCGCATGAAACGCCCTGACAACAAGTTTGTTTATGGGTTGCCGGAACTTAACTACAATGACATTTGTCATGCCAAGTATATTGCAAATCCCGGTTGTTTTGCCACAGCTATTCAATTGGCCATATTACCATTAGCCAAAACGCAAACATTAAAGGAACTTCATGTGCACGCCCTGACAGGTTCTACAGGTGCAGGTGTTAAACCTTCATCCACCACACATTTCAGTTGGCGGAATGACAACATCTCAGCCTATAAAATCTTTACACATCAACATTTATTGGAAATAAAACAATCGATTCAACAACTGCAACCCTCTTTTTCGGCTCCCATCAATTTTGTCCCTTTGCGTGGCGATTTTGCAAGAGGTATCTTTGCAACGCTTTACACGGAATGCGATTTAACGATCGAAGAAGCCTATACGCTCTATCGTACGTTTTATGCCAATTCACCGTTTACAATCGTAACCGATAACAATCCGGACATGAAGCAGGTAGTCAATACCAATAAATGTATTCTTTACTTAGAAAAGCATGACACGAAATTAGTCATCATTTCTTTGATCGACAATCTTTTGAAAGGTGCTGCAGGACAAGCGGTCGAAAATATGAATCTGCTTTTCGGATTGGAACAAACTGCAGGATTGCGATTGAAATCAGTGGCTTTTTAAGTAATACCGAAGCTCTTGGTCAATATCTGATAGCATTCCCGTTATCCACAAAAAAATAGTTGACTTCAAGATCAGTAGCTTTTAATATTTCGACCAAATGTTCCCGATTAGTATCGGTAATGAATATTTGGCCAAAGTCGTCACCTCCAACCAACCGAACAAGACGTTCAACACGCTTTGCATCCAATTTGTCAAAAAGATCGTCTAAAAGCAGTAAAGGCTTAAGGTTAGCGGAACGTTTCAAAATATCATATTGTGCTAATTTCAGAGCAATAAGAAACGATTTATTTTGACCCTGCGATCCGATACGCTTGATAGGATAATCATCCAATAACATTTCCAAATCATCACGATGAATACCGACGGTAGTATAACCAACTATCCGGTCACGTTCACGCGACTGACGCAAAGAGGTCTGTAAATCATTCAAAAACAATTGCGATTGATACTGTAACAAGACATGTTCATTAGCCCCTGTAATTTCATTGAAGCGTCTTTCAAACAAAGGAACAAACTCATCGATAAAAGTTTTTCGTGCTTTGAAAATCACATTTGCCGCCTCCGCCATCTGTTCTTCAACAATATCGATCACTAAATCATCCTGAATCAGATTATTTTTAATCAAGCTGTTGCGTTGTAACAGCGCTTTGTTGTAGCGAATCAAATCAGTCAGATAAGGCTTGTTATATTGCGAGATAACGCTATCGACAAACCGGCGTCGCTCTTCGCTTCCTTCACTGATCAACGAACTATCGAAAGGAGAAATAATGACCAACGGCAAATATCCGATATGATCTGAAAGCCGTTCGTACTCTTTCTTGTTCAACTTAAATTGTTTCTTCTGTTTCCGCTTCAATCCGCAATAAACCACTACATCTTCATCTTCTGATCGTTGATACGTTCCCTGAAGGACAAAGAAGTCCTGAGCGTGATGAATATTCTGAATATCAATTGGGTTGGTAAAGCTTTTGCAAAAGGATAAGTAGTAAATAGCATCCAGCAAATTGGTTTTTCCCATCCCATTATTGCCAATCAAACAATTGATCTTTGGTGAGAAGGAAAGCTCAACCTGCTCCAGATTTTTGTAATTTACAACGGTTAGATGAGACAAAAGCATCAGAATGAAAATTTACTTGTATACGTGTCCAAAATTAGACAAATTCTGCCAATATTACCTTTATTGATAGACAATTTTGTAGTTTCTTGCTGTTTTCTTAAATTTGCCAACAAAAGCACTCCGTCACACCGGTAAAATCACACCGTACCTAAAACCTATTTATTTATGTCATTTCTCGAAATTCAACAGGTTACCAAACAATATAGTAACCATCTTGCATTGGATAGCGTGAGCCTTGCCATTGAACGAAATTCCATATACGGATTGTTGGGTCCTAACGGAGCAGGGAAAACAACTCTTATCCGCATTATTAATCAAATAACAGCACCCGACGAAGGATTGATTTTTCTTGAAGGAAAGCCCATCAAATCGCATGATGTCAAAAGAATAGGATATCTTCCCGAAGAAAGAGGATTATACAAAAAGATGAAAGTGGGCGAACAAGCCATCTATTTAGCACGATTAAAAGGGTTGTCGAAAGCAGAGGCGACACAACGTCTTAAGACATGGTTCGAACGGCTGGATATGCAATCGTGGTGGGACAAAAAAGTGGAAGAGCTATCAAAAGGCATGCAACAAAAAGTGCAGTTCATCATTACAGTGATGCACGAACCTGAATTGCTGATATTTGACGAACCATTTAGTGGCTTCGACCCTGTGAATGCAGATATTATGAAACGGGAAATGGTTCGTTTGCGTGATGAAGGTGCAACCATTATCTTTTCAACGCATAACATGGAATCCGTTGAAGAGTTGTGTGACGATATCACATTGATCAACCGATCGAAAGTGGTTTTACAAGGCAACGTAAATCAGATCAGACAACATTACAGAACCTATATTTATCACATCGTATTTGAAGGAGTCATCGAACCCATTACATCTTCGGAACAATTCCGTGTCTTAGATCAAACAATCATAAACAACCACACTTCATTACGTATTGAAACAATCAATTCGACGGCTAATGAAGTGATCGCGAGCCTGCTTCCTCACTATACACTCCTTTCGTTTGAGGAAGAAATACCAAGCATGAATGATATTTTCATCCGTATTGTAAAAGAACCGCTACCGGTAATCTAACAGGAGAGAAAAAAACAGCTAACATTCCCTTCATTACACAATCGGCAAAAACTACATAATATACTTTTTATGAGCAAAATTGGTATCATTATTCAACGAGAATACAAAACTCGTGTTGTAAAGAAATCGTTCATCATCATGACGTTTCTTTCACCGCTTCTTTTTGCCGCCATCATGGTTATTCCGTTATGGCTCTCATCAGCAAAAAATACCGAGAATAAAGTCATTGCTGTAGTCGATCATACCAATGAATATGCACAAGCAATTCCATCCAACGAATCCTACCAGTTTGAAATAGCCAAAGAACCGAATCAGGACATTGGCAAATCAAAACTCTCTTCCGACTATTACGCCATTTTGCTTATATCGGGCAATCTGATGAAAGATTCTACTGCCGTTACCCTTTACTCGCAAAAACAAATTAATCTCGATCTGAAGTCATACATTGCCGATCATCTTAGCAAATATGTTGAGAACAAAAAATTAGAAGCCTCTCACATTCCTAACATTCGGCAAATCATTAAAGAATCACAAACACCGGTCAACGTCACCACCGTAAAATTGGATAACAATGGCAATGAAGTCATTACATCCACCGACATCGCCACCTTCATTGGAGCTATGGCAACATTCCTCATTTACCTCTTCATCTTTATGTATGGCGCTCAAGTGATGCGTGGCGTAGTGGAAGAAAAAACCAACCGCATCGTGGAGATCATTATTTCATCCGTTCGCCCGTTTGAAATGATGATGGGAAAGATAATCGGCATCGCGCTTGTCGGCCTCACTCAGTTTCTACTATGGATACTTTTAACGGTAATCATCACGAACGTAGCCGGTATCGCTATGTTTGGCAGTACATTTTCCCAATTGCAACAAAGTGCACAAATGACAGCCGTGCAAGATCACAACGCCACACATCAATTGATTTTGGGGTTGATACAAGGGTTGCAAGGCATTAACTTTGCAGAAATCATAGGCTTTTTCCTCTTTTATTTCGTTGGAGGTTATCTTCTCTATGCCTCTCTTTTTGCAGCAATCGGATCGGCAGTCGATAATGAAACCGACACACAACAGTTTATGTTGCCGATTACCATTCCCATCATCTTTGCTTTCTACGCCGCATTCTATAGCCTTCAAAATCCTGATGGGCCATTGGCTTTTTGGTGTTCCATCATTCCATTCACCTCGCCCATTGTAATGATGGTACGCCTTCCCTTTGATGTACCTCTTTGGGAGAAGTTACTTTCCGTCAGCTTGCTTATCATTACTTTCTTGAGCACAACATGGTTGGCGGCAAAGATTTATCGCACAGGCATTCTGATGTATGGAAAGAAAATTACCTGGAAAGAGATGTGGAAATGGCTCAGATATTCAAATTAAGTGATTGATAGGAACCAGGAAGTTGCGGGAAGTTTGGAAGATAAAAAGTTAAGAACTGGCTAAAATATAATGTCGTGTTTTGACCTCTCCCCGACCCTCTATTTATTCTCAACCGTTACCTGAATCCATCCCTCGATGGTTTTTTGCAAATCACCAAAGCCCGTCATTCCTCCGTTGTATCTTGACATGCCGCCTCTCATGCCTCCCATTCCTCCGCCTCTCATGCCACCACCCCGGTGACCGCCTTCACTTTCTCCCGTGTCGTTATTCGTTCCACCATTCCTTTGCGGTAAAACAAACTCGGACAAAACGCCCACACTAATGAATTGAGGACTCAAATTCGGAATATTAAAAAGAGCATAAGGTAATATCACATTGTAACATAACTGGTGATTAGCTGCTACAGTTACTTTAGCTAATGAAGTACCGGCAAAACTGGATACTGCGTCAATATTCAACGTTGCTCCATTCTCATCAAATTGTTGAATCAATTTTCTGAGCTCCTGATTTGTAATTCCCTGAGGTGGTTGATTGTTTGCCTGAGAAGAATCGATGTTGGCAGGTTGAGTCTGCCCTGAATCATTTCCATTTTGGTCACTCAACGACATGGCAGCATGTCGCATCGTCCTCACTGAAGGAAAGACGAGAGAATATCTCTTTTTCCCTTTTCCCATAGGATCAACAAAAACGGTAAGTCCGTTGAAAAGCCATTGCCTTTGAGTTAATTCGTCGGCAGACACCAACTGAATCATTACTCCTGTAGCATTACAATAGACTTTGATCAACGCTTTTCTATCGGCAAAAATGGACAATGCCGTCAGGCTGTCAGGAGAAGCTATCGTAGAAAAATCAGCACAATAGGAACCGGTAGTGGTTGCTTTGATTTTCATGGCAGATGCCGGTAAAACAGATAGCGTGCAAAATAGAAATACGATGCACATCAGATGCGGAAAATGAATGAGGCGTTTCATACGATTGTTTTTGTTCTTGTTATATAGGATTATGTAGATACTCAAATTGCTGAACCCATTTGATTTTATACTAAACTTGTGATACATAAGAAGCCGCCCCGGCAATTCCGGGACGGCTTCTTAACCATAAGCGACCGATGACTACTTTTGAGTTTGGATAGTATCACTTTTCATTACATGATGATGTTTCATAGGATGCATATTACCTTTCTTCCACTGCACGCTATCTTTCGTACACTTCATGCCACGTTGCATGTGACCCCAACGACTTTGCATACGACCTTTCATGTCTTTCATGTGATGTTCAAAATCCTGATACTGTTTGAATTGTTCAGGAGTTAGAATCTTCTGCAACTCAGCATCACGTGCTTCCATCTTGGCCTTAAAGTTTTTTCCAACTTCGGTGACAGCCTTTCTCATTTCCTCTTGAGCCTGAAACATCTTTAAATTCAATGTTTCCACTTTGGCTGTCTGATCGTCGGTCAGATTGAGCGCCTTTTTCAGATACTGTGTTGTCCTGTCAGCTCTGGTTTGGGGAGTCGGAGGGGTTTTGGTTGTTTGAGCTGATGACATCACTACACAAAAGGCAGAAAACAATACGGTTAAAACTACTACATTCTTAGTTACCATAATCAATACGTTTTATTTATGAATAAATTGAAAGTTCCAGTTAGTTGATTGCTGATTCTCTGAAACCAATTACACCCTTTTGATTGTGATTGAGCCGATAAGTTTAAAAGGCAAATGTTAATTAACCGTATTGACGTCATTAACGACTGGAAATGGTTCCCACTATCGCTTCAATAAAGGTGACGATAACGTAGAGACGCCCAAATTGGGCTTCTCTACGTTTGTTCCCTTTCGCTGGTGTATCTCTTCGACCTGTAACCTGAATGATTTACAAAACCGCGATAGCAAGGAACGCAAGTGTTTCAGAGATAGTCTCTCTCGAAGAGAGGCTATCTCTCTATTTCCGTTCCCCCCTGATTTGCAATCAGGGGCATGGAGTATTAGGATTTACAATCCGTTATTTGTTGTGAATCAATACTCTGTCTTATTTCGGATAGCATATCCTTATACTCCATTCCGACGTCGGAGTACAAATCCGACGTGACGAGGTGCATTTGATGACTGTCCGAAGGACAAAATGTGCATAACCCTCAACGAAGTTGGGGGATGATGTAATACGATAAAAGCAACCCGAAGGGTTGAATTAAAAGATGATTCATCCAAATCCTTCTCATCAAACTCTATCCCAAACTCTTTTATACAACCATTAATCCGATGCTGAATGTCTATAGCTCTCAATATTGGATTTTATGTTTTCGGAATCAAAGATCCCTATACTCCATTGCGGCGACGGATTTTAATTTCCACCGAGACGGAAAGATTGGTTCAAGACCGATTGTATCGCCTTCTCGATGTGGGCGGCTTTGTTGTAAAGGGGAATGATAACTGAAAACATGACCTTTAGTGCTTAATGATGAGTTTTAAGTAACCTTATTCTCAAAATGGAATATGCACAAAGATAAAGATTGTTTAGGGAAACTTATTCAGATACGCTTATTTTTTTTACGAAAACAAAGCGATCGGAGGATTTTAGATGCCACTGTCTGAATCAGGATTTACAGAATGTACCAAGTGTGATGTTCCCCGCCATTGCCGTCGTAGGGGCAAATGATTGTTCGCATTCAAAACGGGATCGGTATTCATTTTATTAATGGGCTGTCTGAATCAAAATTTACTGAATTCAAGAATGAACAGAATGAAGATAAAACTTTACTCATAGTTCATTCTTTACTCATTCATTCAAATTCTTATTCTGTAAATTTAATAATTCTGCAAATTACTTCCCTCTGGTCAGTGACCGTTGGTTCTGATTCAGACAATTTTTTTCGCTGGTGTATCTCTTCGACCTGTAACCTGAATGATTTACAAAACCGCTATAGCAAGGAACGCAAGTGTTTCAGAGATAGTCTCTCTCGAAGAGAGGCTATCTCTCTATTTCCGTTCCCCCCTGATTTGCAATCAGGGGGCTTGGAGTATTAGGATTTATAATCCGCTATTTGTTTTGAATCAATACTCTGTCTTATTTCTGATAGCATATCCTTATACTCCATTCCGACGTCGGAGTACAAATCCGACGGGACGAGGTGCCTTCATCTTTCATCGACTGCCCTTTTACACGACCAAAGAAGGAAGATGATGGATGCTGAATCAAGTGTTTGTTCAGATCAATAGCTAAATCTGTGAAATCACTTGCCGGCGACGGGAACCCTGCGCTTATTCCTGATGATGCAACTGGAATCGACAATTCAGTGTCGGTAATGGCCGAATAGATATCTAATGAAGTGGATGTATGAAGTTTGGCAGGAGGCATAGTTGTAGTAGTCTGTTACTACAAAGATAGGGGTTGAAGAACAAAAAAGCGATAACAGAGACAGAAGATTTTCCACGTTGCAGGAACGTTCATTGTCGCTCCTTTGTCTGAACCACGATTGAATCAGATGAAAGGATTTAGTTTGGTAGAGACAACGCATGCGTTGTCTCTACCAAACGCCCTATTTCTAGGGAACAAGAATCACCTGTTCCGATTTGGTGCATATTTGAGCGAAGCGGTAATTTGTGCCCAAAACCAGCGTGGTTTGTAACCACAATCAGTTACAAATGGTAACGAAGTGACATCCCGACTTTTCGGGACTGTTTCTATTTCCTGCACAGGTCTCCGCTTCGCTAAACAGGTGTCTGAACTATGATTTTTATGATGTACTGATTCTATTGATTAACTTTTTACCTACCGATTATCTTACTCGTCAGCTCAGAATATTTATACGCATCCTTAATCATACCAATCATTTAATCAAACAAATCACAGTTCAGACGTTTTCTTTCCAGTCCAAGTCTCCGCTTAGCTCAGACTTGAACTAACTAATCTGGAACACTTGCGCCAACAGAGCTTATTTTCTGATTAGTAAAACTCAATCCCTATACCAATTGTCAAAAAGTGAAAATAAAAATTCTTCCAATTGCCATAATAAATATAATTCTGGTAATAGGAGAATCCATTATACATCTGCATTTTATAACCGATATTGTATATCAAAGAACAATGTTTAGAAATAGGTGATTTCATGCCAATTTGTGGATTAACAAAAAGGCCACCTTTACTACGAAGTCCTGCTGTATTATGAAGGGAAAATCCATAGCCAATATTTGCTGCAATAAATGGACCAATATATTTTTTCAAAATAGCAAATTTTGTATTAAATGAAATTGGCATTAGAGTCATATTTCTATACTTATCAATTCCAATACCTAATCCTAATGACAATAAATCATTAAATTGGTAATCGATATTTTGTCTTAACCCATAGGAATTATTTTCATTACTCATTATTGTATAGTTTCCAGCTCCTGAACAATAATTTAATTCAGTAAAGTATACAAAGTGGTCTTTATTGAAAGGAGCAATTTTTGTTGAATCTATAGTCTTGGTGCTGAATACATTTTCTTTGGTTAATTTCTCTATATCATTAAGCTTAAAAACATATACATTTCTATCTCTAGTTTGAATCTTAATACTTTGATTAGGAACTTGTTCAATAATAATACCTCTGATAATATCTCCATTCTTTAAATAAACAGCATCTTCCATATTTTTTTGACTATATAAAAAACTACTTATCAGAGTTAATAACAAAACGAATAAATAACGAATAAATTTCTTCATATTCTTATTAATAATTTATGATTTATGATTCCCTTTGCTGCCCAGATCTGTGACCCGTGGCCTTATTATATAAACTGCTTATTTCTTTTTCAATGCAATACTGTTTTTATTTTGGAAATTTTGCTTTCGAGTTTTTGTCAAGTAAATCAATTGTTTGATCTAACATAATAATTATATTATTTGCAAAATATTTAAATTTTGATGCATTACTATTTATAATTTGGCTTAATTCAACATTTGATTTTATGTTCTGAATATTTTTGCTAATTAAATCATTCCATGCAGGACATGTATGTTCAAAATAATTTTTTGTATGGCTTCTAATATCACGTGGATGCAATTTTCCATTTGGCTTTACTTTTTCAGATACACAAACAATTCGCAAAAGAACTTCATCAGATATAGTATTTATATTAATCCAACTTGCAGATGGTACTTTTTGTTTTGCAAAATCACCAGAAAGGACTTCATCAAAAATATTTATACCGGTATTAACTTCTTCTTTAAATGAACGAATTATAGCAACACCTAATTTGCTGTAATCTTTTCTCTTTCTTATTTCGTCATAATAACGAAATAACCAATAAGTAACTGTCCCTACACATATTGGAAGAATAATTTTTACAACTAATTCTTTCAACCAAGATACTGTTACTATATAAATCATAATATTTCAATTTATAATTAATGAAAAAAATATTCAAGATTGATTTTGACAAATGAAATGTGTTTATTTGTAAGATGAAGATCCGCTTCGCTCAGACTTGAACTAACTAATCTGGAATACTTGCGCTAATAGAAGACAGGGGATTGCTGTTATTCTCCAGATGATAACATTTTAATCCCTTCAAATTCGGCCAACATTTTTTTGTTTTCGATTTGATTTGTACCAACCATTATTTGTTTCGGTAGTACTTTCATTCCAATCAAATCGTCAGTTCTTGTTTTTATCATATGCAAATACTCTCTACCTTCTTCTTTTGTCAAGATACCTTCATCAACTTTCTTTTGAATTTCTGTTCTAAGTAATAGGAACTATTTAATGTCGCAATTCTTTGGTACTATGGAATAATAGTTGTACATTTGTCTCACTATGAGATATATAACACTGAAAACAGAAGAGATTGAAGCCTTAGAGCTGCTTCTTA